>Ga0207926_1000001_pt1 | contig 144632 bp, 129 predicted proteins | sample NGESurdeep072012_8_FD_184454 | JGI IMG/M metagenome (GOLD analysis project Ga0207926, IMG submission 184454) | Arctic peat soil microbial communities from Barrow, Alaska - NGEE Surface sample 210-1 deep-072012 (SPAdes) | ecosystem: Environmental > Terrestrial > Soil > Wetlands > Peat ...
GATGAGTGCTAGCGTAACCAACTCGAACCGCCGTGTACGGACCCGTACGCACGGTGGTGTGGCAGGGGTCGGCGGGTGACCGCCGCCCCTATGCCGATCGAGTCGGCTTCAGTGAAGTGTGGAACGTACTCCCCCTGCCGGTAGGAAGGGCACCGACTGGGCGCTTAATGGAGCCATTTGGAACCTCCCGGTGAGAAGTCGGAGAAGCTAAGGAATTGAAAAGAACGGCAGGGACGAGGAGACTCGCACCCCTAACCTCTACCATGGTGCGCGATGTTGGCGGCGGTTTTCCCGACTGCGCGGATCATCGCCGTGATTTGATGTTGTTAATTCTGCTGGCCCTACAGGTTTTTAACTACAAACGGAGCCAAGTCTTTGTTGCCGAGCCGGTCAGCAAGTGGCCAGCAGAATTAATTGAGAACTGTGGTAGCCTATTGAAAGCAAATTGCGGAGAGGTGGCCGAGTGGCTGAAGGCGGCGGTTTGCTAAACCGTTGTACGGTCAAAAGCTGTACCGGGGGTTCGAATCCCCCCCTCTCCGCCAGCAAGTCATTATTGTCAGAGAAGTAACTACAGAAACGCCGAATTCGTCGCATTTGGCGGCATTTCATGCACACTCTCCACTCGGACCTGTACCGGAGAAGCCCTCTCCTAGTTTACTGAAGCATAAATACAAGAAATTTCTCTGGCGGCCAAAAGCCGAGTACAGGTCTGCCTTCCGTCCAAGGCGAATGGAATGCGATTTGAGGGCGAGTGTCGCGCGAACGGCTCGCGGACCGCGAACGCACCCCTCTTCGGAATGGTCAAAGCCGGAAACTTTCGAACATATTCCGGAATTCCGCCAAGGTTTTCGGCCAGGGGCACCACTCCACCCATCCACATGCCTTTCTTCTTGGAAGCGGCAATTTTGTCCCGAATCCGCTCGCCGGTTACCTCACGCTCGAATTGAGCGAATGACAGAAGGACGTTCAATGTCAGACGGCCCATTGAGGTGGTGGTGTTGAACTGTTGGGTCACGGAGACAAAACTCACCCCTTTCTCGTCGAAGGCCTCGACCATTTTGGCGAAGTCTGTCAGTGAGCGCGTGAGGCGATCGACTTTGTAGACGACGATGGTGTCGACGAGGCCGGCAGCAATATCTTCCAGGAGCTGTTTTAGCGCTGGCCGATTCATGTTGCCACCCGAGAAGCCGCCATCATCGTACTTATTGGGCATGGCCTTCCGTCTGGTCTCAGACAAAGCATCGTCCGGCTTGAGTGGATCGTCCAAAATGATCAGGTCGGCCCCGCGTCCGGTCAGCACACCTCCTACTGAGGTGGATGGACATGCGAAACCCCTGCCTCGTCGTATTGAATTCGTTCACCGATTGCTTATCAGGAGAGAGCCTGGTTCTGGGAAACAGCGACTGATAAAAGCTGCTCGACATGAGCGTTCGGCAGTCGCGGGCAGGCTTGCCGCTATCAGAGCGTGAAGTCGATTTTGAAGAACTCGCTCGACGTGGTTCTCGTCTTGTCCTGCTCGCGGTTGCCATTGAGTTGAAAACAGTCTTTCCCTTTTTGGGACTGCCGAAACAGAAACTGGCACGTCACAGATCGAAAGCGAAACGCCAAGGCTTAAACTCCGTCTCAGGAGGGAATGACAATGCGCAAGATCGTGGTTCTCTTGTTAGCAGCTGCACTGTTGGTCGTTGTGACAGCCCCATCCGCTGCGGCTGACATCATCCAGGATCTGACGGTCAACGTTTATTGTGTTGTTGGGTGCTCGGGCTTTTTTTGGATTGGCGCACCTGGTTACCCATTCCTCTGGGGGCCCACTGCTGCTTGGGGAAATGCAAGCTTTGCCAGTTTGGGATTGCCTTGGACATTTTCGTTCACCACGGCGCCTCCAATCTCCTGGAATGTCTGGTCCCCTTATTGGTACGACCTGCAGTTTGGTCAAGGTGGAGTATTCACCATGACGGGCCCTTACGGGCTGACCTTCGCGGGAATTGTTGAGTCCGGCAACACGCATTACTTGGGAATGGGGCACCAACAGGGGCTCATGAACTTTTCGGGACACTGGAGTAACGGCTGGGATGCCATGGGATCAATTTCTTGGACTTACACAGCCAGCCCCAATGTTCATTCGGTTGGATTGCAGACCCATCCGACGAATCCTCCTGTGCCTGCTGTTCCCGAACCAGGGACGTTCGTGATGTTCGGCTCCGGGATCATCGGACTGGCGGGCGTTCTTCGTCACAAGACCAACCTGTAGCTGGTATGAGTCTTAATCTACGACGCCACGGAAATGCTCCCCGGCTTTCTTCTGCTCACTCACCGCACCTTTACTCTTGAACGATCCCAGGGTGGACGGCGAATTGGTGAGGTTCTTCTGTTCCCAGAGAGACAACTGTCGATATCAGGCCAACTCGCACCCAATCCGTCCAGGACAGAATTATCAGCGAAACCCACTCGTCTCTTCTACAACGAGGAGGCAGGGGCAAAGGGGCTGCCGCCCCTTTCCCCTGCACCCCCAATCCCCGCCGGACCTCCTCCGCTTCGCTTCGGACCACCTCTCCCGGACCATTCCGCTTGACGAAGCCGAACACTTCTTGCACAATCATCACGCCAGCGTCGCTTCGCTCCGACTGCTGTTCACCTTCGCTCCGGAACGCCGTTCGGCTTGCCTCCGGAATCGATGTTCACTTTCACCGGAATACCCAAGTGGGGAATCCGGTCGCGAGGAGGCCTCCGAATCATCAGCACAGTTCGAGGCCCTGCGAAGGCGATCCCTATAGCCCCGGAACTGGGTCCACATGCAGATGATCCTCACTATAGCGCCAACATGAACATCTTCGGCGCTGTTGACTTTGCTGAGAACCAAGGGTTCGAGAGTATTGGTGTTGGCCGAAACGACTGCGGCGCGATTAACACCGTCGTTCTCAGGATTCAGGAAAGCCGAAGTAGAGTGCGAATGGATCAACGGATAGCAACCAGCCGGTGTGAGCGTCTTTGACTGGGGCCCGTTGGCCTTTACTTGATTCGGCAACGCCATCGAGAAAATCGAGATTTGTTCTTGCGGCATTCGCACATACGAGGTTTCCGGCCAACGTGGCAAGGTGCACACAATCGTTTAGCGCAAGTCGAGCATCGGTCAGCTTGCCCTTCTTGTAATAGCTCAAGGCCAAGGACAACAACGTACAACAGTGACCGCAGACATTACGACTCCGCCATTGACCAAGGACCACTTCTTCATTCTGTCGAACGGCGTCAGGGTGTTCGCTCAGCGCCATAAACAAGGCGATTCCGTTGCCAATTGCCGATTCAAGCATTGGCCAATAGTGATCTGGGTGCATTGCATGATCAACGCGGTACGCATCCACGGCCCTCTGCAACCATGAGGCGCCGGATTGAAGATCTTGTCCGCAGAGGGCAATGAGGCTTTTTTGGAGATAGGACGCCGAAAGCCTCTTGAAGCTCCCAAGCGAAGTTTCAGCAGAATCATCGTCTCCCAAGCGACTGAGTGTTCCGGCGTACTCAAACTCACCGGAACAGGCAGTGCAAAGTGCCGCAAACCGATATGCTTCCGAAGCGGCTCCAAGATGTGGACCATCGCGGTGTAGGGTACGAGAGTGAGCTGCGTCCGTTGCGAATTCGCAGAACCAGCGAGCATCATTCCACTCACCGAGGTTCGAGAGGCAAAAGGCAAACACCAAGTACGCAGCCACGTGCCCGATTCCACGAGAAGCTTCGACTAAGTGTCCAGACCGCGAGGGAACGGTATCAGACGCAGGGCTCTGCGCACTGATGTGGAAGGTCTTGCACAGCAGATCCAAGGTCGAGCTAGTGTCAATCGGAATAGGGATGAAACACTCTGGCATCTCGGTCGCCAGCGCCCGCAACGGCGCCGGCATCCCGTGTTCAGTCAAGTAGCTCCAAAAGACCCTATTCTTGTTCTTGCGGGCGCTTTCCTCCAACTCTTTGACGATATCCAAGTCCCGACCACTATACCCAAGTACTAGACAATCGTCCCGCTGTACGACTTGGGTGAATGCCTCAAGACTGTCAGAGTTCAGGTGAAATCCAATCCGGAAATGGCCAGCCTGGATGAAATTACTGCCTCCAAGTTGCCCATGGAGATGAATTACGGGGCTGACGGCATGCCGGGCAACCGCGGTGGTCCGATCTGCAAGGCAATCCTCGAGAAAGCCGTCCCAATTAGGGGTAATCACATTTTGGAAAACTCCGCCTTCCATTAAAGCCGCAATCCGGCGGTGGTTGTGATTTGGTTTGCCCCATGCCAAACAACTCACAAAGCGTCTAACGTGCGACATGCCACTGAATCGATCAATGCCTTCAAATACAACCTCCGGCGCGAGTGAAGAATTGCGCAGTTTTTGCACGACATTACGTACGACGTCGTGATATGAGTACATGTCCGCAAGCAGAAAGTTCGCCAACGCCTCGAGAACTTCGTCACGAAATCCGAACCAAGATGGAGCGCACGATGGAGGGGGCACTGACACTGCAGCGCCTACGATTGAGGACAACCGTTTCCGCTCTGCCGATTCAATCATCAATTGGATGGCATCGTGATCGTTAATCATAGAGCGCTCGGCTGGCTGTGCATTGACCGCAGCCTAAAAGAGCCGGAGACTAACTTCAAGATTGGTACCCAGAAAGTGGACTGATCAATCTGGTCGCCTATTTTCCCGCCTCGTTCTTGGATCCAACCTCAAACGCGTCCCGACGTTCTTCGCGAGCCCAGACGAGTGCTGCCTCCGCAGATTGCGCTTTCTGCTTCTGTCTTTCGTACTGCCGATACTCTTGCGTTTCCTGCACTTTGCTGACATATCGTTCGAAGATCTTCTTGAGAACGCCCAAATCATAGGCATCTTCTACCGTCACGGGATAGATCAACGGCGTTTTGAGACGGCGCCGGAAATATATTCCCGCCGTTGGCGTGTCCCCATCGAGCAGCAAAGTCATGTGTCGGTTGTGATGCCACCAAGGCAACTCATCCACTTTTACCTTAATCTTGCCGCTGCCTGCGCTCTCCAGTTCCTGCCTGACTCGAATGGCATGGTTCGCTTCCAATGCAAGCGGCACCGCCTCCTCGCGGACAATAAGGTGCAGGTGCACACCAGACTTCTTGGCGTGCTTTAGTAGAGCTTCGCGGATTGTCGCTTCTAACAGCCACTCGCCTGTCTCCGCAATGACCTGCAGATTAGTCCACGGACGGTTCTTGATGAAGTACTCGGTCCGCTCTTTCAGAGCACTGATGGAAGAGATGGTCTGTGGGTTCTTAAACAGCCAGAGATGCCGTGTCGGGTGACGTTTGGCAACTTCGGTTTCCGTCTGTCCACGGACAGTCTCCAGATGTCGCGCCAGGTGTTTCGCCCATGCCTGCTCGTCACCTTGAGCGTCGGACTGGTTCAACAAGTATTTAAACATAGCCTCGCGGCAGCTATCGATGAAGACCTCCCTACGTTCGTCGAATGACAATGGGCATGTGTCCAGGTCAGGATATCGCTTACGCTTGCCCCAGAAATACCGGAGAACTTCGTCCAGCGATTCGCCAACAGCAGGAGATGCTACTGTTCTGTAGGTATAGTTTTCCGGGTCGTGCTTGTCGATTTTTCCGGCAAAACACTGTTGTACGAGATCACGTTTATCTGTCCACGACATTTCGGCCGGGACCTGCTCTCCTTCTGCCAGCTTCTGGAAGCGTTGAAAGCTGCGTTGGATCCTCCTAAGTTGCGACATGTTGTGGGTGCTAAACGAGCCCTTGGTTTTCAGACTGAAGTAGAGAATCTCGAACCTCAGCCGATCCCAGGCGTTTTCCAACTTCCCCCGTGAGTCGATCGCTCGAACTCCAGCACGCTTAGGTGGCCGCGACGAAGCCGGCGAAAAGGCGAAGGAATAAAGCAGGTGACGTGCAAGCGTGTTTCGCCTTCGATTTCTCCCATTCATGTTGGAGGTTTTCCAATTCCTCCGTCCGAGGCCCCAGGACGGTAAACGTCAGATCGTCGGTGATCTTTATCTTATGTCTTCCAGTCGGCGGCGCTACGATTAACTTTTCCTTCGTCTCGCGGTTGATCGCCGTCTTTAGCTTCGTCGCGAAACCTCGTAACTCCTTTCCCTGTCTGACGCTAGCCACAACAGCGACAGCCTTTTCATCGGTCAGTCCCCGAACGATGAGTCCTGCCACGTCAAGCTTGCCCGCTGCCGCGGCGGCCACGGTCGCCGTCTGCGCCGACGCGGGGTGACTACCAGCAATATCCTCGAAGGAATTGTGCCATAACGAGGCGACCTTCCACCTGGGATCCGAACCGCTATCGACGCTCTCACTCATGTCCCTGAACATGTCGAGAATGCCAGTGATGTGGTCCGCATCAATATGGCTGACAATGACCATGCGCAAGTCCAGGGAGGGACGCTGGGCGCGGAGCTGATCCAATCGCTTTTCCAGTACATCGCGATAAATTCCTCGCGACCCGCCATCAATAAGAATCAGCGCGGGTTTTGAGCCTCCCTTGGAATGCAGCAGGAGGCAATCGCCGTCATTCGCTTGTAGTGCCTCTAGTTTTAACAAGATCTGCCCTTCTAAACCGACTGCAAGGCACGCAAAACATCCAGCATGCCGGCGCCTTGAAACCGAGGTTCGCGACCGAGGTCCGTCGCGCTCTTGCACAAAATTTCCTTTACCCGTTTGGTCTGTCCGATTAGCTCACGATGGCGCGCAATCAGCAGTGCTGCCGCCCCGCTGACATGCGGGGCCGCCATACTGGTGCCGTCCATCGTTTCAAAATCATTGCCAGGAGCGCAGGAATCGATTTTCTCTCCGGGCGCCACCAAGTCTGGCTTGATGCGCCCGTCGCCGGTAGGACCGCGACTTGAGAAATACGACACGCCATAGTTGTGAGGCATAAAGCGATGAGTGGCCCCCACCGTAATTACGTTTTCCGCGTTGCCCGGGTCGGTTATGCTGATTGACCGGTAGTCGCCCATTGCACCGCTTTCCGGACTGACGAGTTTAGTGAAGCCGCGATTTCCGGCCGCCGTCACCACCACCACACCATTTGCTACTACCCGCTCACATTCTTCGCAGATGGGCGTTCGGCCGCAGGCGTAATTCGCGACATCGTGCGTAACCGCCATGCTGAGATTCACGCCGTGAACCGTCATTAGTTCCCGGTGGGCATTCAGGTGCCGAATAAACTGAAGTGCGGCAATTACGGTAAATTCATCCGCATCGTCTCCGTACTTGTCTTTGCCAAGAACTCTCAGATCGAATAGCTCGAGATCCGGGCAAATCCCGCACAGTGGCCTTTTTAAGGAAGTCTCGTCACTTGCCTCCGGCCAATTTGCGGCAATAATTCCGGCTACATGGGTCCCGTGGCTGTCATTAACGAGTTTCTGGTAATCGTCATAAAACCCGTCGACATGCGGTATTCGGAGAAAAGGCTCGATCAAATCCCAGTCCAATGCCCGACCGGAATCAAGTATGTACTTGAGATCCTTGGTTAGACTCTCCAGCTCTGCCTTCTCCAGTGTTTCTGCGTACGATCCCTCAGCCACAATGGGGGTGTCTGGGTCGAGGAGGTCTTTGACCCGCAGGAAGTCATAGGTGCGGACCACACGGCTGGCAAATTGCCTCCTCCCGTTTTCGTCTGTGTTTCCTTCACGATGTTGTCAGCATTCCCGCTCTTGCCACGCTCTCGCCGAGCGAACGCCTTATGTTTGGCGTCAATCCCGACGTCGAGCACTGCCCATCGGATTCCCGACGTGTCGACGTCGAAAACCCGAGCCGCCGCGTCCGCCTTTACCGCCATGCGCGAACGCCAGATGCTGGTGGTCGCCAGACGGTTAAGGCTGATGCTGTACAGCAGTCCGCGATGTTCCTGCGGGTTGGTGAGGCCATTCAGGAGTTCAGTGAACGCGTCCATCTGTGGTTGATTTACCTTCTTTTCGATGTCGTCACTCGTGGAATACCGTTGTTGGTACCGATCGCACTCGATCGTCCCAACAATCGTGATCAGTTTTCTCAGGAGTCTCGGATCGCCTCCCGGCAGAGATTCAGCACCTTGCCGTTCCTGGATCAGCCTTATAAAAACATCGATGTCCTTCTTATCCCAGCGGTCAGTGGTCAGAACCGCCATGTTGTCCTTCCACCAATCGGTTAGCGGCATCGCTACCCTTATGAGCTCCTCAAAGGTGAAGTTGGCGAACACAACTGATTCGTTGAACAGGACGCGGGGGCGTCGTGGAAGCTTACGGTCATCTGGAGAATGGATCGCGCGGTACCGCTCAAGAGCTTCTTGTTCCTGTTCGGAGCGATCGCGCAAAGCACGACTCAGGACTGCTGCGGTAGTTGGACTATATGGCGTTAGCAGCAATTCAATTCGCCGATTTGGGTTCTCGGCAAACGCGATCCAAACATCGGGCAGGATTGGGAAGTCCTGCGTGAACCTTCGCTGTTGTTCGGGTCTTCCGTAAATTAGTTCCTCTATTTCCTGGCGCGTCATCTGTATTGCCTGCTCCTCGCGGCCTGCGTTTCTTGCGAGGGCAGAATCCTAGACCCAATGCAAGTCCACGTCAACATGGAGGAATCGTCTCGGTCGTGGCAAATGAATCTGCAGTGCTGCACTCGGCTCGAGTATATTGACGCAACGGGCATAGCCTGGCACCGTCGGACAGGCTGGCCGCAGGGACGCCGCAGCTCGGATCCCGCGTGGACTGCAACTACGAGTTAGTCTAGTTATGAATGGCTTCGTTTCGGGCGGTGACGCGACCTATGGGCGCGCTGTACCATTCGCGAGGAGGGAGATCGATAGTGCCTGGGACTGTCATTTTCTTGGGGGCGGGAGCGACGAAAGCGTGCGGCGGCCCGCTGACAAACGAGATTCTACCACCATTCTTGGAAGCTCGCCGACCTATGATCCCGCCGGACGACTGCCAAGGCTTCACCAATTTCTGAAAGAACAATTCCATACCTCACCCAGTTCGCCTCTAGACTCCTATCCCGGACTACCGATGCTGATGAGCCTGCTCGACACCGCGCTCGATCGCCGGCAGTCCTTTCATCCGGGCTGGGATGCAAACAGCATCCTAGAAATTCGTGAAGCGATCGAGTTTGGGATCTTCGACGTGCTAGAAGAAAAACTCTTTAAGGCGCAGACGAACAACCATTGGGATTTTCTCCAGAGAATCTACCCTCGTCCGGCGCAGCCGTGCGTGATCAGCACGAACTACGATCTAATCATCGACACCGCGATGATGTTCCTGAGCGAATCCCGCCTGCCGGAGGGCGGATTGCCCTCATACCAATGCGCCATCTCCAGCCACTTTTATCGCAACGAGGCGGCGCATTTCGGCGTCCTCCTGAAGCTACATGGCTCGCTGAATTGGCTCTACTGCAAGACCTGCCATCGACTGGAAATCGGGGCGTCGGAGTCGAGGAAATTTCTGAAGGTGCTGAGCAGGTTGGTCGGGCCGTCGCTGGAGCTATCGTACATGACAGACAGTGCCTACGCCACCTCAATTGGTTGACGAGCTAGGGCGTCGGCGGACGATTTCTGTTTGGGACAACGACGGAATCGTGAACACAGCTTCCATGCTGTGGCCGAATGGCCCGCAGTCTGTATTAGTGAATGCCGATCACATGGATATCGTCGGACACTTCAGGCGCGTGAGGGCCGACGGCGACAGCGGAAGAACGTACCAAGCCTATGATCTGCTGAAATCCGGATCGGAATTTCGCCTCAATAAGTTCGCGCAGGTGTGGGAAGGGATATTTGATTTCTGCGTGCCGTAGCTCACGATTCTCGATCGAATGACGAGCAATTGCACGACAGCAAACGCATTCAATGCGCGGCAATCCGGTGCTGCGACTTTCGCGCTCGTGTTTACCAATCCCGACGGACGCGCTATCGTTCAACCGCGACGTGAGTTTCGGTGCGAATCACGCCCGGCATCGAGTGCACCTTGTCTAGTACGAGTCCGTTGAGTTCTTTCCAGTCGGGAAAGTCAACCACGGCGTACACATCGCCACCGCCCCAGCAGGCGTCGGCCATCTGGACGCCAGGCAGTTTGGTCATGGCGTCTGCGATCTCCCGCGCGGTGCCTGCTCTTGCGGTCACTACCACGTAAGCCTTCATCGTTCCGTCCTCCCAGAGACGAAGAGGTCAACTTCTCAACGCCTCAGGATACCTCCGTCGCCGGTGCGAGTCAGTGACATAATCGGCCTCCCTTTCCGATTCCGAACGGTGACCGTACCCCCACAGCTCGCAATTGGCGACTCGAGACGGTGAATCAGATGGCGGGGATCGTCGCTCTTACGCCGCATTGGCGAACAGGTGCAACCAAGTGAAGCGCATCCTCCTCATCGAGCGCGAGGAAGCGAAGCAGTAGCAAACGCTGGGAGGCTTTGCTCTTCCAAGGATGACAAACGTAAGAGGCGATATGGACTGGGGGATGTGAAGAGAACGGCAGACTCTTGCCTTAATCGAGTCGGGCAGACCGATGGTCACCAAAACGTTCGATACGATCTGCCCGATCCAGGGATAACCCTTCACGTAGTGCTGTGTCTTGTTGAGTGCCAAGTAACAGGCGGCACACGGCGCGTCGGTTCTTGCTCCGCTTGATTTTCATAGCGTCGTCCTTTCCCAGCCGCCTGCGATTCAATCTTCCGGTCTATCTGGCTAATCGGCAGCAGGAAGAATCTCTAGACACCTAACCCCAGGCAAACCTCGCGGAGATGCAAAAGGGCCTGAGGAGAGTTCCCTCAGGCCGCTGAAAAGAGAAAGCTTGGCGCTCTCCGATGTCTTGCCGATTACAACTTGGCCAGGGTGTTCTGTGCCTGGCTGGCGTCATCATTATTCAGGGGAGGAGCCATCTGGAGTGCCTTCTTCAGTTCTTCTTTCGCACGGTCTTTCTGGCCAGCCCCATTCAGCGCCATTCCCAGGTGGTAATGGTATTGCGCGTTCTGGGGTATTTTGTTCACTACGTCGGTCAGGAGCCCAACCGCGATCGCGTAATTGCCCTTCTTGTACTGGATCCAGCCAAGAGTGTCGTTGATCGACTCTGCGTCGGGAACTGCCTGCTTGGCTTGCGTTGCCAATGACAAGGCGACGTCTAGGTTCTGGCCCTCCAAGGCATACGCCCACGCCAGATTGTTTTGAAGCAGTGGATCGTGCGGAGCCAGCGAATTCGCTTTTTCGAGGTACTGTTGCGCCGACTTGAGGTCGTTCTTAGCCAGGTATGCGTTGCCGATTGCGCCCACGAGTGTAGCGTTGTTCGGGGCCACCGCATTCGCCTTCTGGTAGAGCGCGAGAGCATCATCGTACTTGCCTTGTATTTCGTAAACCCGCGCCAGTTGCATGTAAGACAGAAGCGATTTTGGTTCCAGCTGAATCGCTTTTTGATAAACGGGAATCGCTTCGTCCAGCTTCTTGCTGTTGGCCAGCGCCGAAGCGTAGATGAATTGAGCCGCAGCGCGGTTGGGATTGGCAGCGGCGTACTGCTTGGCCGTTTCCAGCGCCTTGGGTGCCTGGTTGAGACCGAACAGCATTCCGACGTATTCACCCATGGCGGTGTCATAGGTCGGGTTCAACTTCATCGCGGTCTGAAACTCACGCTCGGCTTCGGGGAACTTCTTTAATCCGCCGTAGGCGAATGCCATGTTCATGTGGACGCTCGGGTCGTTGGGCGCAGCCTGGGCTACGATCGACAGTTCCTCCAAGGCAGCCTGGTAATCCTTCGCGCCCAAGTCGATACTGGCCATCAGGAAGTGGGCCTGGGGATTCTTGTCGTTCATCTTCAAAATGCGGCTGGCGAATTCCTTAGCGGTAGCATAGTCGCGCGAGTCGCGATAGGCTTCGGCCTGGGCCTGAAGGTACATAGGGTTGTTAGGCTGGAGCTTGATGGCTTCCTGGAACTCGTTCTTGGCTCCAGACAAATCGCCTGTCTTCATCAGCGCCTGTCCAAGAAAGTAGTGGGCCTGCGGATTCTCTGGAGCATCCTTGACTACTCCGCGAAACGTGGTGACTGCTGCCGGAAAGTCGCCCTTAATCGCTTCCAGTCGTCCCTTGAACATGCGTCCCGCCACATCGTTGGGCTCCTCCTTGAGAATCTGCTCATCTAGCTTGGTGGCTTCTTCGATGTGCCCCGACATCAAGTAAGCCTCACCCAATGCGACGGTGAGCCGTTCGTTCTTGGGATCGATCGAGAGGCCGCGCTGATATTCCTTAATCGCGGCGTCAGGGTTGCGCGCCGCCAGATAGAATTCCGCGATCGCGCCCGCAACCTCGGGGTTCTTCGGCAGGCGATTGCGCAGATTCCCGATTACGGTTTCGGCATCGGCCATGCGCTTCTCTTGCAGTAACATGGCGGCCAGGCGGAGGTAGTTTGCGGCCGAGTCCGGATCGTTCTTAATTCCTTCTTGCAGGACTGCTTCTGCCTTGGCAGGGTCCTGCTTGTATTGGTAGAAGCGGGAAAGGTTGGAGTAAGCCTCCTGGTTCTTGGGATTCAAGCTGATGGCCTTGCGGAAATCCGCCTCCGCCTCCGCGTCCTTCTTCGAACTTGCGTACAACACGCCGCGATTTAAGTACGCGCCTGAATCATTGGGTTTGAGCTCAATCACCTTGTTGTAAGCCTGCATCGCCCCGTCAGCATCTTTTTGGGCGAACAGGGAGGTACCCATCAGGGCATAGGCATCGGCGTTGTTGGGGTCCTTTTCGATGATCTTGCGCGCCTCTTCCTCGGCCCGCTTGTAATCCCCCACCGACCACAGAATATTGCCCAGTTCCAGCTGCGCTTTCAAGTTCTTGGGGTCAAGGTCGCTGGCCTGGCGCAATTCGACGTATCCTAACCTAATGTGCTGTTTGTCGTTGCCTTGATGCAAATAGGCCAGTCCCAATTGATAGTGGGCCTCTGCGAACTTCGGGTCAGCTTGGAGGGCCTTCTTGAACTGTATTACAGCTGCATCGTATTGCTTCTTGTCCACATACTTCAGGCCGCTCTCCAAATATTTCTTCTTGGCCTTTTCCGGATTGCCCTTACACCCGGTTGCTCCTACAAGAAGAACCGCCACTAATACAGTGGCTAGGGTAATGACGTAACGATTGCGCATGAATTCTCCTGGGTCACCGGGGGATAATCTGATCAACATCAGCTGAAGCTTGTTTGGCGAAGGCAAGTGCCTGTGCCCGCGCTGCATCCATGTCGCCGTTTCGCACCGGGACTGTGATGCGCACCAGCGCGGCATCGGTACGGTTCAGGCGCATGGCGTCGTACACCATGTAGAACTTGCCCCAATATTCACTGGCCACAACCCGACCGTGCGATTGGTACCAGTAAAGTACGATCTCCTGATCGAGGTCTTTGCGGATTACATAAAGATTGATGGGAACTTTGCGGCCGTCATCCAGCGGAAGTTGATACGTTTCAGAAACCACCGGCTGCCATCCCGCGCCGGGGAGGCAGTTCTTGGGTGAATGAATCGCTGCCCCCGTGCGTTGGGTGCGGAAATATCCAACGTAGAGTCCCAACTCGCCATTGGCCGGGGAGACGTACACCCGGTTCAGGTAGTCGGTGACGCCCAATATCTTCAGCGTGTCCTGATCAAACGGAATCTCCGCGACCGTCGTGTAACTGCCGATATCCTTGGGGAAGTCGCTCATGGGACGGGCAGGTGGAGTTGCCTCTCCGTGCGAGAGAAAACCCATGCCCGCTGTGCCCGCCAAGAGCACGGCAACCATCGTCCAATATCGTGCTGCATTCTTCATTCCACCACCTACGCGTTTGGCGCGACTTCTGTGTCTTTCGGCATCCATCCGAATTTCTTGCGAACCACCACGGTCAGGGAGTGCAGGGCCAGGAACAAGGCCGTCGCCACCACGAAGATCACCCAACCGGAGAACTCGTGCATGAACCCTTCGGCTGCTTTCGGACCGATATAATTTGTCATCAGGGCCGTGATCATGACCCGGGTTCCGTTACTGACGATCGCCAAAGGAATCATCGCCAGGAACAGGAACCAGCGGACGGGAACGCTCTTCTCCGCCAGGTATCCATAGCCCGCCGCCAATGCCAACAGCGACATGAGCGATCGAATGCCGCTACACGCTTCGACAACCTCCAGGCGCATCCCAGGCATGATCAGGACGTTGCCCTCGCGCATGATGGGAAAGAGGTTGAGCATCTCCAAGATACTGGTGGCAAAGCGCGAGGCTATGAACTGGAGCGGGAAAACGATTTGGTTATAGATAATTGCTGGAATCGGTATGGCAAACAACAGAAATGCCAAGGGGAATGCCAGGGCCCGAAGCAGACGCCATCCCGAGAAATAAATGATGAGTCCGCAGATAGTTCCGATAATGGAGATGCGAGTGAGAAAAAGTTCCGCGCCCAGGCTGCCCAGGAAGAGCAGTCCCAGCGAACCCAACACCACAACGAGTCCCCAGTTGGAGGGCCGCCGCGCGATCTGCGCCAGTTTGTCCCGCCGCTGCCAGATCAGGTAAGCCGAGAGAAAAGGTACCAGGAATCCGTGAGAATAGTCAGCATCGTTGTTCCATTGGCGGACCAGCGGCAACAAAACGTTTGCGTAAGAATAGAGCCCGATGACGATGGCGACCAGCAGCCAGCCCTGCCATCCGAACCGCTGAACCTGCTCCCAAATCGCGAGCGACTTACGCGCAGGGTGTTCGTTTTCGGCAGCCACGCTTTCGGACGCGACTGCCACATTGCCTTCCGCCGAATTCGTAGGTTCGAGCGCCACTTTAATCACTTGCTCCGGTTGGGTGATGTTCGACGATGCCAAAAACGTATTGCATTTCGTGTGCCCTCAACGTTATCCGAGTGTCGCATTTCTGCCTCAACAGAGAGCCGCCAATACTGGGAAAGCTGCACTGCGCCCAAGACCGCGTGAATCCGCCGCATGGCTTTGCACTTTCACACTACCCGGCTTCCTGTCCGCCGGGCGTATCCCACCGAATCCGCACCTCTGTGTTGACGCCAAAACTAACACGATGGAGTCAAGGACTCGCTAGCGGAGCGTCTGATTCTCTATACAACCGGCAGCGTATAGAATATCACTACGCGACTGCAAGGCACCCCCCTGGAGTCGGTTCCGCCTGTCGGGTCTAGCTACATTCGTTCATGCCATGGAAAAGGCGCCACAAATTTGCTATACAACGGTGCTTACCTGCCTGTCTCCGGCACCGGCTGTCGCACAAGTACAATTAAGGCTGGGGATCCTGAACTGTTAGACGCGTTACAAAGGAAATCATGAAGAAATATGTCGTAACTGGGGGAGCGGGTTTCATCGGGTCTGCATTGGTGCGTGGCCTGCTCACATTGGGCGACGGATCGGTCGAGGTCATTGACAACCTTTCCACGGGTCGTCCGCAGAACCTGACAGAGGTATCATCCCGGATTTCTTTCCACCAGACTGACATTCGTAACTTCGAAGCCATCCGTCCGGTAATTTCTGGCGCCGACACGGTGTTTCACATCGCTGCGATCCCCTCGGTCCCGAAATCGATCGTCGATCCTGTGCCATCGCACGAATCGAATATCGATGGAACCTTCAATGTCCTGCGGGCCTGCCAGGAAGGGGGTTCTCGCAAGGTGGTGTATGCGGCCTCGTCCTCCGCTTACGGTGACACCGAGGTTCTCCCCAAAGTGGAGACCATGTCGCCCAACCCAAAATCGCCTTACGCCGCGCAGAAACTGATGGGCGAGTACTATTGCAACGCCTTTTCCAGTTGCTACGGGCTGGATGCCACTTCGCTTCGTTTTTTTAACGTGTACGGTCCGAGGCAGGACCCCGGAAGCCCATACTCAGGCGTTATCTCCGTATTCATGACTTGTGTGCTGGAGCACAAGTCCCCCACGATTCACGGTGACGGCGAACAGACTCGCGACTTCACCTATGTAGAAGATGTCGTCGATTTGGTCATCAAGGCATCAAAGGCGCCAAACGTCGCCGGCAGAGTCTTTAATGCCGGGAACGGCAACCGGTACTCCCTGAACCAGATTTGGAACGTGCTGCAAAAGGTCGAGGGAGTAGAGATTCCAGCAAAGTATGGTCCTTCCCGCGCGGGCGATGTGCGCGACTCGCAGGCTGACACGACTGCTGCCGTGCGGGATCTGGGACACGCGCCTCGTTTCAGCATCGAGGAGGGGCTGCGGCGCACACTCGAGTGGTATCGCGAGAGCCTGGTTTCTGCGGTTCGGATTTAACTGCGGACAGTAGCAGCCCACGGAAATAACCGACCGACCGCCCGGACATTCACGATCTTAACTACTACTTTCGGCGTCGGGGAGGCCCACCATCGGAGTGAACAATATCATGATTGGATTTTCAACCCGGCTATCTTTTGCATTCCGTTGTTTTTTTGCGTTGTTGTTTCAGGGCGAGATCCCCCAGGACGTACTGCAGGCGCTCGGGTTTTCCAAGCCCGCGGCTCCCGCGAGACCCGCGGTCGACAAACCCAACCCGGAATCGTTCGATCGGGCGGTCCAGATGTTGGCCTTGTTCCAGCGCGACGGCCGACTGGTGGACTTCCTAACCGAAGACGTTTCGCCCTATCCTGACGGCCAACTCGGTGCCGCCGTGCGAAGCATTCACGCATCCTGCCGCCAAGTCTTGGACCGCTATCTCAAACTTGAGCCGGTCCTCTCGTCAGAGGAAGATCAACCCGTCACCGTCCCATCGGGTTTCGATCCGGCGGCCATCAAACTAATTGGAAACGTATCCGGCGAGCCGCCACTTCGCGGATTGTTGCGCCATCGCGGCTGGCGAGTCACTGAGGTGAACCTACCGTCGCTGCCCCAAGGTGCGGGCCGAGCTATCGTGGCTCCGGCAGAGGTTGAGATCGCCTAGAAGTCCCGCATCTCGGCGCATAACAGAGCAATTTTCAGGTGGCGCAGCATCCGCCACAGGAGACTCATTTGGACTCACGATTTATCGTAGGCATCGATTTAGGCACCACCAATTCCGCGCTGGCCCACACCGATACTGCTGCCGTCCCAGAGAGCGCGCGCATCGAAGTCGGGACAATTCCGCAGGTGGTCAATCCCAATGAAGTGGCCGACCGGACGCTGCTTCCGTCTTTTCTCTATATCCCGGGTGAGCTGGATTTCCCCAAGGGCAGCCTCAGCTTGCCCTGGGACGGCGATCCGAAGTTCGTGATTGGCGAGTTGGCGCGTAAGCGCGGCGCGGAGAATCCCGGAAGGCTGGTGGCCTCAGCAAAATCATGGCTGTCGTATGCCGCCGCGAATCGCAGCGCACCGATCCTGCCGTGGCAGGCTCCAGATGAGGTCAGCAAACTCTCGCCGGTCGAAGTATCGTCGCAATATCTGCAGTACCTTCGTACGGTCTGGGACGAGCAGCACGCAGCGGACGGCAAAGGCCACGCGTTGGCAGAACAAGACGTTCTGCTCACGGTACCCGCATCATTTGACGAGGAAGCGCGGGAATTGACCCGGCGTGCGGCCGAACAGGCGGGACTCGAACGCGTTACGCTACTCGAAGAGCCGCAGGCCGCGTTCTACGCATGGCTCGAAAGCCAGGGTGACAACTGGCGCCATCGCATCAAGGTCGGAGACCTCGTGCTCGTTTGCGACGTTGGCGGTGGAACCACGGACTTCAGTCTGATCGCCGTCTCGGAAGAAGAGGGTGACCTGGCGCTGAAGCGTGTCGCGGTTGGCGAGCACATACTGCTGGGAGGCGACAACATGGATCTCGCCCTCGCGCGCTTGCTGCAACAGAAGCTCGAAGCTGAAGGTCAAAAGATCGACACCTATCAGTTGCAGGCGTTGTGGCACCAGTGCCGCGCCGCGAAGGAACACCTGTTCGAACATCCGAAGAGCCTGAAGCAAGACGTCACCCTTCTGGGCAAGGGACGCAAGCTGGTGGGTGGAACCATCAAGACCGAGTTGCTGCGCGAGGACCTGAACCGCGTGCTCGTTGAAGGGTTCTTTCCTAAAGTCGCGAGTGATGAGATGCCGACCCGGCAACGCCGCATCGGATTTCAGGAATTAGGCCTGCCCTATGCCGCGGATGCAGCAGTGACGAAACATCTGGCGCGGTTTTTGTCCCAGCAGGTGCAAAACAGTCCGGAAGCCGCCAACATCCGGCGCGGGCGCAGCGGCCTGGCCTGTCCGACGCAGGTGCTTTTCAATGGCGGCGTCATGAAGGCGGATGTTTTGCGAGGCCGTCTGGTCGAAGTGCTTAATAGCTGGCTGGTCGCGGAGGGATTTGAAGTGTTGGGGCCGGCGCAGATTTTGGACGCTCCCGATCTCGAGCACGCGGTAGCGCGAGGCGCAGCCTATTATGGACGTGCCCGCTGCGGACAAGGAGTGCGCATCCGCAGTGGCGCTTCCCGCACCTATTACGTGGGAATCGAAAGTGCGATGCCTGCCGTCCCCGGAATGGAGGCTCCGCTTAAGGCGCTGTGTGTCGTGCCCTTCGGCATGGAAGAAGGCACTGAAGCGCTCGTGCCTGGCCGCGAGTTCGGCTTGGTTGTCGGCGAGCCTGCGGAGTTCCGCTTCCTCAGTTCCACCATTCGCAAACAGGACCACGTTGGCGATTTACTGGAGAACTGGGGCAGCGACATCGAGGAACTCAGTCCGCTTGAAGTGACGCTGACACTCGAAGGCCAGCAGGGCAGTGTGCTGCCGGTCCGCCTGGAGTCACGGGTCACCGAAATCGGTACGCTGGAGTTGTGGTGCGTCTCGCGCGACAATGCTAATCGCTGGAAGCTCGAGCTGAACATCCGCGAGAAGAGCGGCCAGTGACGATCCGGCGGCTGATGTCGAGGCAGTGATGGCAGGGCAGTCCCGTTACCTGATTGGCATCGACCTTGGCACCACGAATTCGGCGGTAGCCTATGTCGACACTGCTGACGCGGCGGAGCAAGCCGGATCGTCAGGAATCAACACTTTCGACGTCGCGCAGCTCACGGGTCCCGGTGAAGTGCGCGCCGAACCGTTGCTGCCCTCGTTCCTCTATTTCCCCACGATAGACGAAATCACATCGGGCGCGGTGAACTTGCCGTGGGAAGAGAGCCCTCCGTCGATTGTCGGCGCCATGGCTCGTGAACAGGGCGCGCTGGTGCCGGGGCGGCAAGTGTCTTCGGCGAAGTCGTGGTTGTGCCAGAGCGCAATCGATCGCACCGCCGACACTCTGCCACGCGACGCCGAACCGCCGGAGCCGATGGTGTCCCCTGTCGAAGCCTCGGCGCGTTACCTCTTGCATCTACGCAACGCTTGGAACTACGCGATAGCCGCGGGCGGGGTCACCGATCCGCAGCAACTTTTCGAGAATCAGGAAATCGTGCTCACCGTACCCGCCTCCTTCGACGCGGAAGCGCGCGAACTGACGGTAGAAGCCGCGCGTCAGGCCGGGCTGCGAAACCTGACTTTGCTGGAAGAGCCGCTAGCTGCGTTCTATGCGTGGGTGGCGGCGCATCAGAACGCTCTCAGCGAACAACTGCGTGACGGCGAGCTGGTTTTGATTTGCGACATCGGAGGCGGCACCTCCGACTTCAGCTTGGTGCGCGCGCATGTTCAGGGCTGCAACGTGGAATTCGAGCGCACCGCTATCGGCGAGCATCTGCTGCTGGGTGGCGAAAACCTTGACCTCGCGCTGGCGCGCCGCGTCGAACAGAAGCTAGATGCGAAGCTGAGCGTGCGTCAGCGGCGCGCCTTGCGCATCACATGTTCGGCAGCCAAAGAACGCCTACTTGGCGACGATGGCATCGATCGACTTCCCATCAACATTCTGGGTGGCGGACGCTCCGTTGTCGGCCAGATGTTGAGCAGTGAATTGACTCGCGATCAGGTGGTCGATTTGCTCGCTGATGGCTTCCTGCCGTTGACCGCGCGTGGCGACATGCCTGCAAGCACTCGCGCTGCCGGGCTTCGCGAAATCGGGCTGCCGTATGCTTCCGATCCCGCCATCACCAAGCACCTTGCGGCGTTTCTCCGTCAAGCTGCGATGGCCATGCGCGATGGAAAGAGTTCTCAGACCGCAGCCGGTCCGCGCGCTCCCATGGCAAGACCTGATGCGATCCTCTTCAATGGTGGTTTCTGCATTCCCGCCATCGCGCGCGAACGAATTGCCGACGCCATTGCCAAATGGTTTGGCAACGGCGACGGCTGGCGTCCCAAGATTCTTCGCAACGAAGTCATGAGCAGTGCGGTCGCCATCGGCGCAGCTTATTACGGCCGCGTGCGCCGCGGCGCCGGGTTGCGCGTCAAGGCTGGCAGCGCCCGCACCTACTACATCGGCATGCGTTCGGAGCACGGCATCAAGGCGGTCTGCGTCCTGCCTTACGGCACCAACGAGGGCACGACCCTCCCGCTGCTGGACCGCGAATTCTCGGTGCTAGCCAACCGCCCCGTATCGTTCCATCTCTACAGCTCAACCGTCCGCCATGATGCGCACGGCGAAATCGCTGATCTCGATCCTGATGAAGCGCATCATCACGCGCCCCTGGTCACGTTGCTGCGCTATGGGAAGAAGCTCAAGCAAATGGAACTGGCGGTGCGTTTGTCGGTCAGCTTCACCGAGGTGGGAACACTCGAGCTTTGGTGCGAGTCCGCTAGTTCAGAGCACCGTTGGCGACTGCAGTTTGAATTGCGCCGCGAGGCCAGCGCAACGGATCAGCGCCGCTCAGCGGCGCTGGCAACTACGACCCCGCATTCGACAGTATCGATTTCGGAGCAGTCGCAGGACTCGGCGGTGCAACTCATCAGACGCACGTTCGCCAAGTCGCCAGCGGGCGAAGGCGAACTCGTCGATCCGGCATCTCTAGTGACCGAACTGGAGGAGGTTGCCGGGATTAAGCGGGAATCGTGGCCTATCGCGACCTCTCGACTTTTCTGCGACGTGCTGCTCGAGGTGGCGGACGGGCGCAAGCTGAGTCCGCGCCATGAAGTGCGCTGGCTAAATCTGCTCGGCTATTGTTTGCGGCCGGGTTTCGGCGATCCGCAGGACAGCGCTCGCATCACCCAGGCACGACGAATCTATTCGGCGGGCTTGGCCTTTCCGCGCGAGCTTCAGTCCCAGGTCGATTGGCTGGTGCTGTGGCGGCGCATTGCGGGCGGTCTAAGCGCCGCCCACCAGCATGAGTTGCGCAACTACCTTGGAGACCTCGGTATCGGCCGCAGGAAGGCCGGTACTCGCCTGAACTCCCAAATAGAGCGCGATGGCTGGCGATTGTTAGCCAGTCTCGAACACCTGTCTGGTTCCACTCGCGCGGCGCTCGGCAGTGAGTTACTTCGCAAGCTTAAGAAAGAGCCCACCGACAGCGGCTGGCTGTGGTCGCTGGGCCGCTTCGGGGCGCGGATTCCGCTGTACGGATCGCTCAGTTGCGTAGTTCCAGCGGAGACGGCATCGGAATGGGTCGCGGCGCTTCTGGAGTTGCGCGAACTGACACCGGAGACCGCCTCCGCCATTTTGCAACTCGGGCGACGAGTCGATGATCGCGCACGCGACATCAGCCCCGAGGTGGTGCGTTCAACAGTTGCAAGACTTAAGTTGGCCAAACTTGCCGACGATACCTTGTTGCGATCCCTGCACGAGTATGTCGCGCCCACCCACGCCGATGTGGTACGCACCTTCGGCGAGCCGCTGCCGAAAGGCCTGGAACTGGAGAGCACTGCGAATTGTCTGTCTCCAGTGACGGCACTCACCGCTTAGAAGCCAGTATCATCAACCAGGCATGCCGGACACTACAAAGACAGTGGCGAAGAATCGTCAACAATCCGCATTTAGATCGTAACGATCCTGGCGCCGGCATTCTCCCTGTGTCCTGCCAAAACCAGATTGACAATTGCGCGAGCAATCTTGCCGCCCCCGACGGAGGAAGGTTCGATTGGATTCGCGTAGTCAGCAGGCAAAGAGCAAACAAATCGCAAGTCAATTATTGAAAGACCGAACTCGATCCCGACTCGCAATATAACGTCGTTGAAAACCATGAGAGCAGTGGAGGCTAACCGCTGGAAATCGTCGTCTGCAAAGCAGCCGTTGTAAATAGTGCAAAGCGTCAGGGGCAGACGCAGGTGCTGGCATGCTTCAACAGAGCGACGATACCTTTCCTCAAAACTCCGAGACACATCGGCCAATGCTGCCACAGCTTGGGCTGTCGAATGAGCGGGCGAAGTGAGGGTATTGAGATTTCCGAGGGCATCATTGCCTCCCACGCTTAGCACCAAGTGCGACGCATCGTGGGGTACACGCCGCGATTGAGCAGGAACATCTTCGGTAGTCGAGCCGTCGATGGCCAGCAACGACGCGCGCCAGTCCGTAGGCAGGAGTTCACGAACTTGGGAGATCACGTCTGGCCCGCCTTTGGTATAGCTCGCGTTGTCGAAGATCGAATCGCCAAGTAAAACGATATGCATCATTTTTTACCCGAATAATCGGCCTCGACGGGGAACGTTTCCGGAGACACTAAGTTCTGTCCCATGCACTCGCGAATTTCGTTCACCAAACTCGAGGCAGTTCCGCGAACAACTCGAGTTTCGCCGTTCGCTTGTTTCTCCGCTACCGTATTAGAGCACGGGAAATTTTCGGATAGCTGCTGATATGAGGCAACTCACAAGTAATCGGTCGGGGAATTCAGTGCCGCGTTTCCGAGTCAGTGGGGCGGGGCTCGTTCGCAGATATCCAAGATTCAATCTTCGACCTCCTCCGCTAGCAAATCGCCCAGCCGATCCAATCGGCGTTCCCAGATCGACCGGCGAGCGGAGATCCATCGTTCCACTACCGCAAGTCCACCGGGCGCGAGGCTGCAGGTGCGTACCCTCCCGAGCTTTTCAGTTTGCACCACTCCGCATTCTTCCAGTACCTGCAGGTGTTGAACGACCGCAGCCAGCGTAATATCGAGGGGCTCGGCCAACCGCGAAACCGATATGGGTCCGTGGCTGAGCTTCTCCACCATGGCCCGGCGCGTAGGATCGCCGAGGGCGTGGAAGACACGGTCGATATCAGGTTTCTTTCTTGTCATGGTCCGCGCCTTCCCGCGCCGCTTTAGTTGCCAATCTCCGTCGGCAGTCTGTCGAGAATCTTCCGCCATCCATCTTGCCGCATCGTCGGACCATCGGCCCCTTCGAAAAACGCTGCCTGGTGAGTGAGGATCAGCTCGGTGCCCTTTTCCGTTGGCAGGAACTCGAACGTGGCCAGGGCCACCGAGATCCGCTTGTCGCCAATCGCCATGGTTGCGGCGATCACAATGCGCTGGTTGGAAACGATGTCCTGATAAGTGCCTTCGCTCGTCATGGCCACGCCGGGGAACGGGGTGCCTTCCCGGAAGCGATAGCGCGACCGCTCCACACCTCCCGTCCGGAAATCCATTTCGAATTGCTCGACGTCATGATGATGTCCTTCGGCAAACCAGCGGCGCTTCTTGGCCGGGTCGGCGAACGCGGCGAACACGCGCTCCGGCGCGACGGAATAGCTGCGTTCGATCACGAACGTGTTGTGAATTACGGATTGCTCTGTCATGGTCTTCATGCCCTCTCTCCTCGAAGGATTGGTTAAGTAGCGACTTTAGTGTCCGTCGGTCCGCGGTAATTGTCAAGTAAAAACTTAAGTATTATTAGACTTCGTAAAGGCAGTCAGCCGGGCAAACTTCTCATGGAAGTTGTTAGGGTTTCCGAGGCTTCGTTCCGTTCCAGGCGCTCAATCTTCGACGAACGACTTCGGTCGAGCCAGTGCTTGGTCCCATTGCTCGGAAATCGAATCAAGGTATTCCTTCATTCCTGCAATCGGCTGCGGATCGAATTCAAACAGGCTCTCGCGGCCGATACGGACGCCGTGCACGATTCCTGCGCTCTCCAGCACCCGGAGATGCCTGGTGATCGCTTGCCGGGTGAGCCTGGAACCGTGCGTCAACTGCGAGATCGAATAAGGGCCCCCGGCGCAAAGCTGGGCTACCAGCGCTAGTCGCGTCTCATCACCCAAGGCGGCGAATACAAGCGCACGAGCCTGCCTCCTGGCGGCCGGACGATTACGACGTTGGTGCGACATGGCTCTCGATGTTCTTCAGTTGCTGTGCCCAACCACCGTCATTCCTGCGGAACGCCTCAGCGCGACGGTCGTCTGGGATCTTGTCGAAGCCTGATTCCGTGACCACGAGCAGAGTGCCACTCGCAGTCGGCTCTAGCCTGAATTCGACGAGCGTGGGCGTCTCCTTCGAGTAATCGATGTTGGGATCAACCGAATAAGGATGCCAGGTATAGGAAAATAGCCGTTCGGGATCCATGGTCTGCACCACGGCCTCCCATTTGACGTGTTCGTAGCCCGGCCATGTGATGTGGCCGCGCGACACCTCACTCGGTACGAACGGGCCATCGAGTTTCACGCGAAACCATTCGCCAAACTCACGGTAATCGGTCAGCGCACGCCAGACCCGCGACACTGGTGCCTTGAGTTCAATTCGTTTTTCAATGCGGTCATTCATTTACGCAACCTCAAGGTTGCATATTAGCGCAGGCCCAATGGAAAAGCAGCTTCTTGGTTGCGCTTCCTGCTGCCGCGCGGTCGGGCAAATTGCTCTTCGTATAATCTGTTTCCCATGCGGACTCATTCATCCCAACAACTCTCGCGCCTCTCGCGCTGTGCCGTCATTGCCTGCGCGGCGATTGTGTTGCCCCTCGCATTGACCGGGCAATCTTCCCATCAACCCTCTCCGGAAAATCTGAAATCGCGCGAGTGGTTCGAGCAGGCGCGGTTTGGCATGTTCATTCATTGGGGGATCTACAGCCTTCTGGGCGACGGTGAGTGGGTAATGCAGGAGCACCATCTCACCGGCCCACAGTACGAACAACTGGCAGCGCAGTTCTATCCCACCAAGTTCAATGCGGCGGAGTGGGTCGCGCTGGCCAAGCAGGCGGGGATGCGCTACATCGTCGTGACATCCCGGCATCACGATGGCTTCTCTATGTTTGCGACCAAGCAGAACAAGTACAACGTGGTGGACGCGACGCCGTATGGCAAAGATGTGATCCGCCAGCTTGCCGACGAGTGTCATCGCCAGGGCATTAAGCTGTTCGTGTACTACTCGCAGCTCGACTGGCATCATCCCGACTACTATCCGCTGGGCGGTACCGGGCACTGGGAGGGCCGCCCCACCAGCGGGCGGTGGCCGCGTTACCTCGACTTCATGAACGCGCAGTTGACCGAGCTATTCAGCAATTATGGCGAGCTGGGCGGCGTATGGTTCGACGGCATGTGGGACAAGCCCGACGCCGACTGGCAGATCGACCGCACCTACACGATGATTCACCAGTTGCAGCCGGGCGCGTTGATCGTCTCCAATCATCACAAGCTGCCGTTCCCAGGCGAGGACTATCAGACGTTCGAGAAGGACTTACCGGGAGACAACACGACGGGATGGGGCGGCGCTCCGATCGGCCAGCTACCGCTCGAAACCAATGACACCATGTATCGCGGCGGATCGTGGGGCTTCAACCTACGCGACACCGATCCCAAGAGCCTGCACGACCTGGTGCAATATATGGTTCGCGCTGCAGGAAACAACGCCAACTTCCTGCTCAACGTGGGACCTCAACCCAACGGCGAAATTCAATCTGCCTTCGCCAATCGCCTGCGCGAGATGGGAGCGTGGCTGAAGATCTACGGGGAGTCGATCTATGGAACCTACGGTGGCCCCGTCAAGCCCGGTGGATGGGGAGTGACCACGCAGCACGGCAACACTATTTATGTGCACGTTCTCGATCCATCCCTGAACGTGTTGGCGCTGCCGGGCATCGCAAAGCCAGTGCGCGACGCGCATCTGATGAACGGCGGAGCCAAGGTGAGTCTCGGCGTCTCCGGGGGCAGTGTGGTGCTGCAACTGCCAAAACGAGCGCCTGGCGAAATCGATCAGGTGATTGTGCTGGAGGTAACGCAATAAGCCTGCTCGCGGCGTCTGATTACCGACTTGCCAACAGCCCTTCGCTCGGGGCATGATTCTCGGCTGCGGACAATTCGTCTTTGTCCGGAAGCTTGCACCCGGAGGCTTCACGGTGAAACGTCCTATTCTGTTTGCTCTCCTGCTGTTTTGCGCTCTTCCTCTTCTGGCGCAAGACGGTTGGATTCAACTGTTCAACGGCAAGAACCTCGACGGATGGAAACACGTTGGCCCTGGCTCGATGATCGTCGAAAACGGCCTCATGCGAACTCATGGCGGCATGGGCTTGCTCTACTGGACCCTTGGCCCGGTGGGTAACTGCACCATTCGTGTGGTCTACAAGATGCGCGACGAGAACAATAACTCCGGCGTCTTCATCCGCATTCCCATCGAGCCTCGCGAAGAGTGGATGCCCGTGCACTACGGCTACGAAGTGCAGATTGACAACCACCCCGAGACCTCGAACGAAGACGAATATCACGTCACGGGCACGCTGTACTCGCTGACCAAGCCGCTGGCCAAGCCGGGCAAGGCCGGCCCGCAGTGGAACACCATGGAGATCACCCTCGACGGCCCGCGCACCATCGTGATGCTCAATGGCGTCAAGGTCACCGACTACACGGAAGGTGATCCAGTGCCGGCGAAGAAATTCTGGTTTGAAGGGGAACGCGGCACCCGACCAAATGTCGGTTGGATCGGCCTGCAGAATCACGGCGATTATGACCGCGAAAAAGGCACCAATACCGACATTGACAAGGACACCGTTTTTTTCAAGGAAGTCGCGATCAAGCCACTGGTGAAATAGCCATCACTCATTCTCCGTTTTGGATTGTTAAGCCGTTCAACCAGTTTGCCACCACGTAGGGAGGAGTTCTGCGTTATGGGTAAAGACTATTCGCGCCGTAATTTTCTGCAGACCGCCGCAGGTGCTGCTGGACTCGCTCTGGTCACCAAGGCGATCGCCTTGCCCGAACCCGCCTACGCCCAGGAATGGGCCGCCGGCACAAGTGGCGAGACTGTGCAATTCGGCATCATCGGCATCGGCATGCAAGGTTCGGGTCTGTTAAAGACCGCCGTCACATTGCCGGGAACCAAGTGCATCGCTGCCTGCGATCTTTGGGATGGCCGCCAGACGCTCGCCAAGGAAATTGCCGGACCCGACATCGCAACCACGAGAAAATATCAAGAGCTTCTCGCCAACAAGGACATCGCCGCCCTGATCGTGGCTGTGCCCGACCATTGGCACAAGCAGATCGTGGTTGACGCCGTCACCGCGGGCAAGGATGTTTACTGCGAAAAGCCGATGTCCCACAGTGTGGCAGATGGCGCTGCTATGGTCGCGGCTGCGAAAAAGTCAGGCCGCATCGTGCAGATTGGCTCGCAGCGAACCAGTTCTGCGCTACTGGCGAAAGCCAAGCAGCTTTACGACCAGGGAGCTATTGGCGAACTGTTGTCCGTCGAGCTTTCGCTGGGACGTAACGATCCTACTGGCGCATGGGAGTATCCTCCGCCTCCCGGCCTCGCGCCCGACAACTTCGATTGGGACACCTGGCAGGGCGCTGTGCCCAAGAAGGCATTCGATCCCATCACCTATGCCCGCTGGCGTTGCTGGAAGGAGTACGGCACAGGCGTGGCGGGCGATCTCATGGTGCATCTGGTGAGCGGCATGATGTTCGTCACCGGCATGAATCAGGCGCCGACGCGCGCCTTCGCCAGTGGAGGCATCGTGCGTTGGAAGGATGGCCGCAACATGCCCGACCTGCAGGCCGCAATTTTCGAATACGGCAGTGTTCCGGCTTACGTGCGACTCACGCTCGGTACCGAGACCACCGAGATGACCCGCCTCATGGGGCCAAAGGGAATGCTCGAAATTCGCGAGCGTGATTTTACGTACACGCCGCAACGCGGCATCGACACCGCTCCCAGTTATTACGCGCAGGGTTTCCCTGCAGCCATGCGCAAGGCCTATGAGAAGCAATGGGAGGACGAGCATGATCCCGCGCCCGGTAAAGAATTTGTCGCTGAGGCGGTGACTTTCAGCGGTCCTTCGTACGACGACGAGGCGCCGCACCTTTGGAACTATTTCGAAGCTGTCCGTACTCGCAAACCTGTGGTGCAGGACGCCGTCTTCGGACATCACGCGGCAGCGGCGTGCCACATGGCGAACCAGGCGTATTTCCGGAAGGCCACGGTAACCTGGGACGCCGCCAGCGATACCATCAAGGGCTAGCGCGAACCGGACGGATTGCTTATAGTTAGAGGCCACACGCAACATCAGCGCATCGAGCACGGCGCGACAGCGCTCGTACCGAGTGTGTGAAGCGCTGCGGAATTTCTGCGAACCTCCCGACCTCCCGCGGTAGAGCAGCATGGGGCGGGAGTCCCTGTAACAACTGACAGTTTCCTTCACCGCAGCGATCGTCTTGAATTAGCCAAACGGAAATGTACGCCTCCCCCACGGGAGCTAACCAGTATCAGTTGAGGAGAGAATACACATGGACCTAGGAGCAGGATTTCGAAAACTGGCGCTGGGAGCGCTTGCCGTCTCGAGTTTTTTCGCGGGCGGCAGTGCAACCGCGCACGCGCAAGCTGCCGGCGCAAAGAAGCCAAACATTCTCGTCATCTTTGGCGACGACGTCGGGTACTTCAACATCAGCGCTTATAACCTCGGCATGATGGGCTACAAGACGCCCAACATTGACCGCCTGGCCCACGAGGGCGCGCTGTTCACCGACTACTACGCGCAGCAAAGCTGCACCGCGGGACGCGCGGCGTTTATCACCGGACAAAGCCCGATTCGCACCGGCCTGCTCAAAGTCGGACTCCCAGGCTCGAAGCTCGGACTTCAGAAAGAAGATCCGACGATTGCCGAACTGCTCAAGCCGCTCGGCTACATGACGTTCCAGAATGGCAAGAACCATCTCGGCGATCGCAACGAGTTCCTGCCTACAGTGCATGGCTTCGATGAGTTCTTTGGCAACTTCTACCACCTGAATGCCGAAGAAGAGCCGGAAAACGTGGACTATCCAAGGAACCCCACCTTCAAGGCGGAGTTCGGCCCGCGTGGCGTGTTCAAATGCAAAGCTACGGCCACCGACAACCCCGCGCCTTCCGATCCTCGCTTTGGTCCGTGGGGCAAGCAGGTGTGCGAAGACACCGGCCCGCTGACCAAGAAACGCATGGAGACCGCTGACGACGAATTTCTGGCCGTCACGCTAGAGGACATGGAGCGCTCGGTCAAGGCGGGTAAGCCATTCTTCATCTGGCATAACACCACGCGCATGCATATCTGGACACACCTGCCGCCGCAGTACGCGGCCATGGAAAACCAGAAGGGCCTCTACGGCGCCGGCATGACCCAACTCGACGACAACATCGGCGTCATCCTGAAGAAGCTCGACGACCTGGGCATTGCGGACAACACTATCGTCATCTTCACCAGCGACAATGGAGCGGAAGTCATGAGTTGGCCCGACGGCGGCACCACTCCTTTCAATGGCGAGAAAAACACCAGTTGGGAAGGCGGATATCGCGTTCCATTCGTGATTCGCTGGCCGGGAGTGGTCAAGCCGGGAACGATGATCAACGACATCGCCGCGCATGAGGACTGGGCTACAACCCTGTTGGCCGCAGCGGGCGTGCCCGACGTAAAAGAGAAACTGTTAACCGGCTACCAGGCAGGCCACAAGACATTTAAAGTCCACCTGGATGGCTATAACCTGATGCCCTATCTCAAGGGCGACACGCAGGTGGATCCTCGTCGCGAGTTCCTCTATTGGACGGACGACGGCGAGCTCGCTGCGTTGCGTTACGACAAGTGGAAGGCCTTGTTCCTGGAGCAGCCCGCTCGCGGGTTCTCTGTGTGGGAAACGCCATTCGTTCCGCTGCGCGTTCCCAAGCTCTTCGACCTCCATGCCGGTCCTTTCGAGAGGGCCGAGATGGAAGGCATCGACTATTCCCATTGGCGGCTTGACCGGGTCTTTCTGCTAACGCCTGCACAAGCCTACGTCGGGCAGTGGCTGACCAGCTTCAAGCAATTCCCTCCGCGCCAGAAGCCGGCCAGCTTCAATCTCGATCAGGTCATAAAGCAAATGGCAGAATCCTCGGACTAAGCAGCGGGCAAAACACCTGACACTCGGCGCTCCCGCCGTCGCATGGCGGCGGGAACGCTGATCGACACCACAGCTAATGCAAGTCCCGCCTCGAATCGCAATCGCACCACTTCACGTGCAATCCGTGCAAGTCCGCGAAAAGAAACTCCCCCGCTAGACAACAGCCGCGTCTTACACAGGCTTTTCCACGAATCTGTTAATAAACGATGAGCAAATTCGACGTTCTACTGGATTGCATTGGTATGGATTTTGCTGGTGGGATGAACTGAGGTTGGCGGGGTAAGGCGTTTGCCAGGGGGATGAGCAAAAGGAAAAGGCTGTGACTTTGGTTATGCTCTAGCCGACAACTCCTGCGAGGGAGCCCCCGGCGTGGACGCATGTACCGTCACAGCCCTTCTAGCGATCACCGCTTTCGCGGTTCCAAACCCCAACTGACACCTCGCAGCGCGGTTGGTTTTTTCGGGTCTGGCAGTATCGGCGAGTCGCCCCGCTTCTCTGACCACTCAGCGTACTTCAGGCTAACTACGTTTAAGATGTCAGCCCTTTTCTGCCGTCGACAGGTTGGATACTAATACAGGAACGGAAATTGTCAACGCCCAAGGTTGGTGCAAATGACGATTATTTCAAAGTGAAAAATTCGCCGTGCAAACTATTGAATGTGTAGCACTTGAATTTTCGATCAAAATCGTTTTGCGACTTCTTCACACGTTATTCACAGAGAAGCTCATGTGCAAAACTCCTTGCCAGCGAACCAAGCTAGTGGCTTGACGTAACCCGTGGAGTGCGGCATTGTCGAAGCAGGGAGTTTGATGCCGAATTTAGTAGCCTATGTTGACGGTGGTTCCCACGGTAGTCCGGGGCCATCTGGTATTGGCGTCGTCATCGAGCAGTCCGGCGGTGAAAAGGTGCGTATCGCCAAGTCCATCGGGCGTCAGGACAACAACGTCGCCGAGTACGTGGCCTTGTTGGAAGCCCTGCAACACGCCATCTCGGTGAACGCCAGCGCACTACATGTTTTCTCCGATTCTCAAATTGTTGTGAAGCAGATGACCGGTCAGTACGCCTGTCGTAGCCCTCGCCTGCACTCGCTGAACTGGACTTGCCGCAAGCTAGCTCGCTCCCTCGACTTCTCCATCGCGCACATCAGCCGCGAACTCAACCTGGAAGCCAACGAACTTGCCAACCACGCCGTCCGATCCCGTTAGATATTCTCCCCTAAGTCCTACGAGCACGGGAACCACACACATTTGGAAAAGATAATGACGAACCCCGCGTCGGTTGCATCCAAATATCGGTTACATCTGCTGTCCCAGCATCGGGAACGAGGAGTATATGGAAGATCCAAACCTCAGCGTTGGAACAGGATCGGATGTCGATTCAACTCGCGGTTCGTCGTCCGCCCCGGTCCGGCAGCCTGTAGACGAGAAATTACAGAAGTTGCTCGACAAAGCTCTGTACGGCGGAGGCCACCCGTCGGCACAAAAGATCAGGAATTTTCTGAATGGCACGTGGCTCGGCGAGCCTTTACATGTCGTGCTCAAGGATGTGCCCGTAGGGGCCTGGACCGTTGCAATGGCGTTTGATGCTCTGGACCTGGTCTCCGACCGCCGTGAGTTCGCGCGGGCAGCGGATACGTCAATAGCAATAGGGTTGATTGGGGCAGCAGGCGCGGCTGCAACCGGCATGGCGGATTGGTCTGACGTTGATCCTCCGGCTCGTCGCCTTGGATTCATTCATGGTCTTCTCAACTTGAGTGGCGCCGCGTTATTTGCAGCTTCGTTGTTCCTGCGAAAGACGAAATCTCGTAAGGCGGGTCGCATCTTTGGCGTTCTGGGTTATGCGGTTATGAGCTACGCTGCCCACCTCGGCGGCAAAATGGTGTATGAGCACAGGGTAGGTGTTGACCGCACCAATGGCCAGGTGTTCCCAGAGCAGTTTGTCGCCGTTCTGCCTGAAACAAGTTTGATGGACGGCAAACTTACCCGAGTGATGTACCAGAGCACGCCGATTCTACTTGTCCGTCGCGGAGATCGTCTCTTTGCCATGGCTGAAACGTGCTCCCACTTCAGCGCGCCGCTCTCAGAAGGCAAACTCGAAGGGGATACCGTTGTTTGTCCTTATCACTTCTCACGGTTTGCATTGGAGGATGGCCGAGTCCTCGATGGTCCGGCTGTTCACCCACAGCCGTGTCTGGAAGCCCGCGCGCGGAATGGACAGATCGAAGTGCGGCATGCACCTGCTCCGAACTGAAAGCTGCACGACTGACTGATGAGTCACAGATCTAGTATCGAGTCATGGCCGACAGTTCTTTCTGTGCATGGCGGTCTTGCGAGTGGGCATGCGTCGGGCCTCGCTAAGCCACAGCTTCGTTTTGAGTTCATAGGGTTCTGACGGGCGACGTCCCGCGTGCCCTATAACGGTAGTGCCGGATCGTCAGCGATATGTGAGCCGACCATCCGCTGGGTCGCAAGGTTGCGACTCGATACCCAGTCTCATCTGCTAATCTAGTGCGTTCGTCATCACCATACTTAAGAGGACAACGTCGTGGAAGTCGTAGCCGGAGTGGATCTGGGCGGAACCGCCGTCAACTATACGATCGTCGATCAGCAGGGACACTTTCTCATTGACGGATTGTGTGAGCATCCTGCGCTGGCGAAACAGGGGCCGGACATTTGCCTGCAACAGATCGCCGATGGTCTCAAGATCGCGGCGGACAAAGCGGGCGTCGCTCTCTCCGACATCGTCGCTGTCGGATTGGATACGCCCGGCCCGGCAAGTGCTTCGGGTGTGCTCAGCGCGCGCGGTTCCACCAACTTTGTGCATGCCAATTGGGCGAGCTTCGACATCCGCGAAGGTCTCGCGCACAAACTCGGCAAGCCCGTGCTTTATTTGAACGATGCCAATGCCGGCGCGCTGTGGGGACACTACTCGATCTTTGGACCTAACAGCAAGGAGACGTCGGTCTCGATCGTCATCGGGACGGGCAACGGCGGCGGCATCATCCTCGACGGCAATGTGGTGAAGGGCAGGAACGGTTTCGGCGGCGAGCTCGGCCACGTGCTAATTCCGTACCAGAGCATCGCCGGGACCCCCGGCATGAAACCCGAATGTAATTGCGGACGCACCGGCGATCTCGAATCGGTATGCTCGTTGACCGCGATTGAACGCACGCTGCTGCCGTATTTCCTGCCGCGCTATCCCGGCCACGAACTGGGAAAGGTCGATCTTCACACCGCCGCCAAGCTGGTGCGTGGCATGGCGGAAAAAGGCGATCCGCTGTGCAAGGATGTCTTCCGCGTGCAAGCCCATGGATTAGGCTTGTTCTTCGACGAGATGATCAACACCTTCGATCCTGACGCGCTGATCATAGGCGGTGGTGCGCTCGAAACTACGTTGGATTTTCAGCGCTGGTTTATCGACGAAGTCCGTGCCGGTATGTCCACACAGCGCGAGGAGCAGGTTGGCATTCCCATCCACGTGATGCCTAATGGCGACACCGCGGGTGCGCGCGGCGCCGCCATCGAAGCCCTCAAACTTGCGCGTCAGGGCGGTCTCGCCTAACTTCTTGCGGAGCCCGTCGCGCAATGCCAAAAAATGCCGCCCCGCAGGGCGGCATTCTCGTGCAAGTTAGAGTTGGTGATTGGTTGGCTCAGAGTAATGTTTGCTCCTGGAGCTTACGAGCCTCCGCGAACAGGCCCTCGCACCAGGAGCACGCCGGCCCGTGGCGCCAGCATGATTTGTACTGCTCCGGAGCTGACGGTGTAAGTGGCGCCGCTCAGGACGTCATACAATGGCGTTCCGTCTGTATAGAGCCCTGTCACGGGAACGGACGCAGTGTTGACGGCCGATCCGTTATTGAGTGCCACCACCACCGAGCCCTGGCCCTGCATAGTACGGGCGAAAGCGTAGGTGTTGGGTGCAGTTTTTGGCTGCTGGGTGTCACCGGTCAGGAGCGTGATGAACTTGCCCTTGCGCAATACCGGGTACTGCTTTCGCGTGTGTGCCAGCTTCTTGTAGAACGCCAGCACGCTGGTGTCAGGCGGACCGTAGATGGTGGGATCGCCGGACTGATCCGTCCACGGATACGGCGCTCGCGTGTAGGGATCGCCGATCGGTCCATTCGCGCTGCTGGTCTGCGACGGAGAGTTAATCGCGACTTCATCGCCGTAGAACACCATTGGCGCGCCGATGTAGGTGAACTGGAACAGGGCTGCCAACTCTAGCCGCTGCTTGGCCTGCACCAGGCCCGTGTCGCCAGTTTCGGTCATCACAAACAGAGCCCGGTTAGTGTCATGCGAGTCGAGAAGATTCAGCATGGCCGCCGTAGCCTGCGCGGGATAATCGTCGCGGACCGCCCGCAACGCGTGATCAAACTGGCTGGGCGTCAGTCCCGGAATATCGTTGGTGCCGTTGTTGTTGTCATCGTGCCATTCCGCATTGCGCACGAAACCCGTGATGTTCTTGCGGAAGCGATAGTTCATCACCGAGTCCATCTGATCGCCCGCCAGGAACTGGCTGGCATTCGGCCAGATCTCGCCGATCAGCGGACCGTTACCGTTGTAGTTCTTGGCGAAGGTCCGGTAGTCGTTCCACCAGGGATGGCCGAAGTTGCCATCATCGGCGACGTCGAAGCGCCATCCTGAAGCTCCCTGGCTGTACCAGTACTGGGTGACGTTGCCCGCGCCCCGGTAGAAGAAGTCCTTCACCGCCGGGTTGGTGTGGTCGAAGGTTGGCAGGCTGTCGAAGCCAAACCATCCGTTGTAGTCCGACGAATCGCAGGGAACGTTTGTGTCGTTGAAATGGAACCAGCTCCGCCAGACTGAGCTGAGCGATTCGCATGCGCCATCCGACTGATAGCGATGGTAGCGATCGAAGTACAGTCCGTCGGACGAGGCGTGATTGAATACGCCGTCCAGGATCACTTTCATTCCGCGCCGGTTCATCTCAGTTTGCAGCGCGGTAAATGCCGCATCGCCACCCAGCGCCGGATCGATATGCAAATACTGGTCGGTATCGTAGCGGTGGTAGGAGCGCGCCATGAAGATCGGATTCATGTAGATGGTGTCAAAGCCGAGCGACTGAATGTAGTCGAGCTCGCTCTGCACGCCCGCCAGATCGCCGTTATAAAACTGGGTGAAATTGTTGAAGCAGGACGAGCTGCTATTACGTGGATCGCACATCTGCGTATTCCACGTGTCGTAATGAATCACCGTGCTGGGATCGGTACCGTAAAACGTAGGGCAACCGGTGGTCGATCCGGTACGGCAGTAGTCGTTGGTCTGGTCTCCATTGCGGAAGCGGTCCGGCATGATGTGGTACACGTTCGCGTTCTGCAGCCATGCAGGAGTCTGGAAGTTCGGGTCGTAGACCGTGATCTGGTACGACGGGAAGGGCTCGCCGTTCGTGGCGATGCCGGTTCCGTCCTTGTGAACGTTGTCGTTATCGTCCAGATAATCGTCGCTATAGAAGCCGTTATACTGCGCGTTGCTGATCTTGAACTTGTAGTAGTAGACGCTGGTCGCCGATGGCATCGTCAGAGTTGTCTTCCAAACGTCGTAATTGGTTCCGTTTACAGCAATGCCGGTGTCGGCTGCCATGACCGTATCAATCGGACCTGTTGTATTGCCGCTGGCCGTATCGAAAATGTAGGCGCGAGCGGTCACGTTCGATACAGCGGTTGCTGTCAGTGTCCGGAAGCGCAACGTCACGGGCGTATTCTCGGGCACCGCGCCTTCCTGGTCGCGATAGAACGGATCGAACGTATCGTGCAGGAATCCAGCCTTGTCAGCTGGGGGGAACGCTCCAGGTGCTTCCTCGAGCGAGAATGGCGGAGTGCTGGTACCGTTACCGGTGTTCAAGACAGCATAGTAGGCCACTGCAGTTGCGTTAGTTCCTACAAACGCACCTGGATTGTCAGGTGGCGCCTGGCCGTATACATAGCCAGGGGGGACGCCGTTCGAGGTCAGGTACCCGAAGAACACGAACGATGAAGGAATCCCTCCGCCGGTTATGGCAGTCCACGGAATCGCAACCTCTCTCGTATTCGTGTTGGCGCTATTGCTTGCGTAGGAGCCATAAAACGCGTTGGCGCCTCCCCAGTTTCCGCTTCCGTCGGAATTGCGATACTCGCGATACCCGTCTTTGAAATACGTCACGAACGCTGCGCGGAATGGTAGCGACGTGAATTGGGCGCCGTCATAGTTAAAGCCCGATAGATTCCCGTCGGAATTCGAACAGCATGTTGGCGGGTTCTGCGGATTGCCCTTGATGTACAGCACCGCGCCCTCGCTCAAATTCGCGTTCACGATGCCCACATAAAGGTTATAGGCATCCCAAGTCATGTACCAGGTTTGCCCGGTATTGCCAGCGTTGTTGAGTTGGTTGTTCGTTCCATACTCGCCGGTGGCGATGTAACCGTCGACGGTTGGCGTTGCCCACTGCGCCCGTACCGGAGTGGCAACTGCATAAATAAGCGAGAAGAGAAGAGCGATCTTCAGCAGGGGAGTGCGAAACATGGAAATCCTCGAGAGTTCTCTGGCGTTGGTATGGCCAGCGGTTGCGGTTTGAGATGAGATTCTTCTGTTGCGGCGTTTAAATGCAGTTAGCACTTTAGTACCATAACTACGTCCGCTAATCGGGCCGGGCAGCGTCATAGAATGTATACCAATTTGCCTCTTCGCGCAGAGCAATTTTTGAGTGCCGCGCTTGAGTCGTGTATTTGCATCCCAGCCAACAGAAAGCGCGGTCCGTACCAGCCAGGATTTGCACCCCCACGAATCGGGAACTTCGTTCTCCGCTTTCGCGTATGTAAATGATGAAGGCTCAAAGTATTTTGGGCCGGATCGCGTTTGCTGCCGGAACCTTTTATGAACTTATTCGACATTTTCAAACAAACGGTAGCGACCTTGCGGGCGCACAAGATGCGCAGCTTCCTCACCATGTTCGGGATCATCTGGGGAATCGCCTCGGTCATTTTGCTGGTGGGTCTCGGCCTCGGTTTCAGCAAAGATCAGAAGAAAAGGATGGAGACGCTCGGCAAGGACCTGGTGATCGTCTGGGGAGGCCGCACCAGTTCACAGGTCGGCGGACTTGCGGCGGGCCGGCAGGTCGTTCTCAACATCGACGACGCCCGCCTGATCAAGAAAGAGTGTTATTTCATCAAGGCCGTCAGTCCCGAATTGCAACGCTCCGTGACGGAAGTCAGCCAGTTCAACTCGGCGGCCCGGCAGGTTTCGGGAATCTGGCCGTCGTACCAGGATTTCCGCTCGCTGATTCTCTCGGAGGGCCGCTACATCACCGACGACGACGAAGCCGAAGCTCGGCGCGTGGTGATCCTCGGATCGAACGCAGCCCGCCAACTCTTTCCCGGACAGCCTGCCGTCGGTGCCACCTTGAACATGGCCCGTTATCCCTACACGGTGATTGGGGTGCTGGCTGAGAAGAAGCAGAACTCCAACTACAGCGGTCCCGACAACGACAAGATCTACGTTCCGTACTCGGCCATGGCCCGCGATTATCCTCCCCCTCCGGCCAAGGGAGAGATCATCAACAAGGGCTACGTCTCCGACATCGTGATGGAAGTCGCCGATCCTGAATCCCACGACGCCGCAGTGCTGCAAGTCCGGCGCGTCCTCGGGCGCATGCACCACTTCGAGGAGACCGACAAAGATGCGCTCTTTATCTGGGACACCATGGAATTCGCCAAGGTGCTGAAACGCATCTTCGACGTCATTACTATCTTCTTTGGCTGCGTGGCCGTCACCACGCTCGCGCTTGGCGGCATCGGCGTCATGAACATCATGCTGGTCGCGGTGACCGAGCGCACCCGCGAGATCGGCATCCTGAAAGCCGTTGGCGCTACCAAGGCCGACATCCTGAAGCAGTTTTTCAGCGAGTCGGTGGCCTTGACTGTACTCAGCGGCACCATTGGCTACGTCGTCGGCGTGGGGATCTGCCTGTTGTTGAACGCCGCCCCACTGCCCGATTTCGTGCCCAAACCCATCATCTCAGCCATCGCGATCATAGGCTCGCTGTTGACGCTGTCGCTCATCACGGTGAGTGCCGGCATGTATCCCGCGCAGCGTGCCGCCGATATGGACCCGATCGAATGTCTGCGTTACGAATGAACCGAGGTGGAGCGTGTATCTCAGAGAATTGATTCAGCAGAGTTGGACTGCATTGCGGAGAAACCGCATGCGCTCCGTGCTGACCATGCTCGGCATCAGTTGGGGCGTTGTTTCTCTCGTGCTGCTACTCGCGTTCGGAGAAGGGCTGGGGGGCGGCATCCTCAAGGCAACCGGTTCGCTCGGCAACAACGTCATCGTCATTTGGCCCGGCCAGACCAGCATGCAGGCCGGAGGCCAGCGCGCCGGCCGCAAGATTCATTACGAATATGAAGACATCCAGGCCATTCGCGCTGAGGTTCCCATCATTCGCTCTGTCAGTGCCGAGTCAACCACTGATTTCGGATTCAAGACCGGCACCCGGGTGGTTTCCATCCAGACCCGCGGCGTCGAATACCCTTACGCCGCTATGCGCAAACTGGTCGCATCGGAAGGCCGCAATATTGAAGAAGGCGAGTTTGCCAGCCGCAAGCCGGTGGTCCTGCTGGGGCACCATGCCGCCGAGCGGATTTTTCAGGGTGCGCCGGCAGTGGGCCAATCCGTGCTCATTAAGGGCCGCAGCTTCGAAGTCGTCGGTGTCATGGACATCAAAATCCAGGACTCCATGTATGAAGGCCCCGACAACGAGCAGGCGTTTATCCCTTACGAGGTTTTCAACGAACTGACCAACGCCAGGGACCCGCAGATCATTGTCTTCCAGCCGATTTCCGCGAACTTGCACAGCGAAGCCCTCATTGCTGCGAGAAATGTCGTAGCCCGGCGTCATCACTTCGAACCGCGCGACACCAAAGCCACTCCGGAATGGGACACCGTCGAGAGCGGGCAAATGTTAAAAGCTTTTACCATTGGTCTTGACGCGTTGCTGGGAATCATTGGCGCACTCACTCTCGGTGTGGGCGGAGTTGGCGTCATGAACATCATGCTGGTGAGCGTGACCGAGCGCACCCGCGAAATCGGACTGCTCAAGGCCATCGGAGCCCGCCCGCGTCACATCCTCCTGCAGTTTCTCATCGAGGCACTGGTCCTCACCTTCATCGGAGGATCGCTGGGCATCCTTGCCTCGTGGCTGCTGACGGTCGTGATCCCGCCTATGCCGCTGTACAGCGAGTTCTACAAAACCAGCAATCACCAGGGCGATATCTTCCTGCAAGCTTCCGTCGGCGTGATGATGGTGTCGTTCGCTATTTTGTCTTTGGTGGGAATCACCAGCGGCTTCTGGCCGGCCCTCAAAGCCTCGCGCCTGGAGCCGATCGAAGCCCTGCGCTACGAATAAGAGATAGCGCCGGGACGTGCAATAGATGGCACTACCCCCAATTCCTGTGTTTACGTGCGGGTTTTTCTGATATATGCTGGCGCGCGCTCCAAGTTCCACCCCAACGGAGGTGCATTGTGCGCACACGATTTGTATGGAGTTTGCTACTGTTCTTCGGCCTCGCCTCTCCGCTCTTCGCGCAAGACGTCAGCACCATGAGCTACGCGGCTGCTGCAACCAGCAAGTTCACCAACATGGCGGTGCTTCCGTCCTGCATGACGCTATCAGTGCAGCGCGGCGACCCCAGCAAGGGCCCCTCGGTCATCCTGCTCAAGTTCAAGCCGGGGTGCGTGGTTCCCTGGCACTGGCACACTGCCGCGGAGCAACTCATGGTCGTGAGCGGAACGGGCAAGGCGCAAATGAAGGACGACAAGCCCGTCACGGTTCATCCCGGCGATTACATGTTTCTGCCGGCGAAGCATGTCCATACGTTTGCGGCAGTCACCGCCGTGACTATGTTCGATCTGCCGGACGGGCCCTTCGACATCCACTATGTTGACGCGTCGGGCAATGAGATTCCTTCCGAGCAAGCTTTGAAACGCGACATGCCGGCGCCGTCCAAGATCACGGTGAAGCCGGCTGCCGCGCCGGTCGAAAAGCACTAGGGTCACCCAGGCAATCTGGTTTTCGAAGCCAACAAAAATGGCGCACCTTCGGGTGCGCCGCAAAAAATCCCTCGTCTGCTGAAATCGTTATTCGTCGCGAATGGCGGCCTGCACGATGGGCATAAACTCCGGTGGAATCGAGTCGAAGCCATGCGCTTCTTTGGCGTGCTTCGCCGTCGCCTGCATGAGTTCGTCGAGCGTGTCGGCCTTCGCGGTGAAGTCGCAATCCATCCCCACGGCCCGGCAACTGATCGTCTTTGCCATAACTAATTCTCTCTCCCTGCAAATTTTGTGTTGCGGCTTCACTGCTCCTCGCATAAAGCCGTGCCGTCACACTCTACACTGCTCGTTCGACACGTGACAAGACCGGTAATTCTACCTGCTCTCGCCGGATCATCTCCACACCTAGGTGGAGTACGCAGCTACGATCTTCTTGCCTCTGTAATCTTCGCCAAATTCTGTGCTATATTCCCCCGACTACCAACACCGTTGCGCCGTAGTTAAATTCCGTCAAACCGAGGATCTGTCTTCTATGGCTACTGCACCCGCCACGATGCAGCGCGTTTCCTGGACGCGCCCGAAATACCTGGTCTTCGCTTTCGTCGCCCTGATGATAGCTTACGTTCTTCGCCACAACGAGAGCTTCCTGATCAACCGCGCCGACCCGGAGTGGGCGCACATTCAGACATTCCGGTGGTGGCTCCTGCCGCACGGACTCGCCGGGGCCTGCGCCATATTGCTCGGCCCCATGCAGTTTTCCGACCGGCTTCGCCAGCGCTACGCCAAACTGCATCGCGTCGTGGGACGCATCTACGTCTTCGGTGCGTTGATTGCCGCGCCGCTGGGCGCTTACATCCAGTACTTCGAAGAGCGGATGAAGGGCCCACGCTCGTTCACCATGCTTGCAGTCGTAGATGCGGTCTTGTTAATGTCCACCACCGCCATCGCCTTTGGCTTCATCCTCAAGGGCAAGGTGCAGCAGCACCGCGCCTGGATGACCCGCAGCTTTGCCGTAGCACTCGTCTTCCTGGAAGGCCGGGTAGTTCTGGGCATCACCAACTGGGAGAACACGCGCCCTGAGCTGACCGAAGCTGTGATTTGGAGCTGCATCGCCTTCTCCGTTTTCGCTGCCGACGTCGTGCTGCAGTGGCAGGAGACGCGACGCGCGCGCCCCGCCGTTGCCCGGGCGAAGCTGGCGAGAGAATTATCGCCGGTTTCGTAATCTAGCTTTATCTGCGCCGCCTCACGCACCTTCAAGAGGCTTGTCATCCCTCGCGGACCTTAGTCCGCGGGGATCTTCTCTTTGCGCGCGCTGCGAAAGATCGCAATCCACACCGCGCCGAGCCAGCGGCCACGTTTATGCCGCGCGCTGGTTTTGGCGAGCGACGCTCGGCAACGGTGGTACCGACGGCAGTCCGTGCTGTGTTCCACGTCACACTGATTCGTGATGGTTATCCCCTGAAATTTCTAGTGATTCCCTCAAGTTCCAGCTAGACTACTCTGCTACATACAACTAGGGGCACGAACGAGACCCTTCTGGCCGATAGACTTTTGTTAGTTCCGCCGGCCGCAAGTCTCGCGCAGGATCGTTCCGCAAGCACCCCAATTGCCGCTGCCATATGGGGTGTGACAGTTGAAAACTGTCACAGTGGCGCTCGCTTGCCCTTGTGGATAGCCTGTGCGCTACGCAAAGGGACAGCCAGGTAGGCTGCTCCGGACACAAGGCTGTACTCCAACCACTTTTTGTGTGCTAGCCCTCATAGGAGAGCATCATGCATGTTGGCCGAAAGTTTGTAGTTACCGAGCTTGTTGCCTTTGCTTTGCTGGTGTTGGCTCTGTTGTGCTCGACAAGCAGCTTGGCGGGCGACGATTTTCCGCAAGTCTCCGCCGAAGAGGTGAAGATGACGACCTTCGCGGAAGCACCCGGAGCGTCGGCGGTCATCCTGTACCGCCAGGTAGATAGAGACGACAGCCAAGTTCCCACATTTGAAAACAACTACTACCGCATCAAGATTCTAACGGAGGAGGGAAGGAAGTACGCCGATATTGAGATTCCCTTCATCAAGGAAGCGGAAAAAGATGTTGTGCAAATCAAAGCGCGGACTGTCCAGCCCGATGGTTCGATCAAGACTTTTGACGGCCAGATTTTCGACAAAACCCTGGTCAAGGCCAAGGGATTGAAATATCGGGCCAAGACTTTTACTCTGCCCAATGTTCAGCCGGGAAGCATCGTTGAGTACTCCTATAGGAAATATTTTGGCTTCACCCTCTACAACGCGCACTGGATTGTAAGCGCGGACTTGTTCACAAAACGGGCCAAGTTTTCAATGAAGCCTTATGATCGCGATCCTTCTCTGGGGATTCAGTGGATTTCTCAAGGGTTACCTGCCGGAAATCCTGGGCCACAACGGAAGGGCAACGACGTAATCCGGCTGGAAGTAGTCAATATCCCGGCGTTCCACGCCGAAGACTATATGCCGCCAGAGGATGAGCTCAAGGCCCACGTGGGTTTCATCTATACCAGCAACAGATTTGACTCAAAAGATTCAGATAAGTTTTGGAAGGAAGTCGGCAAATACGACTACGATTACCTGGAAAACTACCAGGTGAAGCATAAAGGCCTGGAGCAGGCTGTCTCGCAGATCGTATCTCCGGGAGACTCTCCGCAAGACAAGCTGCAGAAGACTTACGCCAGAGTGCAAAAGTTGCGCAATACCAGCTTTGAGAGGGAGAAGACGGAACAGGAACACAAACGGGAAAAGGACAAGACCGAAGCCAATGTCATTGAAGTCTGGCAGCGCGGTTATGGGTCGCGAAAGCAGCTTAATCTGCTTTTTCTGAGCATGGCGTGGGCATCTGGGCTTGAAGCCTACTATGTGGAGGTACCGCGGCGAGATCGCAGTTTCTTCTATGCCAAGGCAATGAATACGAGAGCATTGTCACAGAGCGTGGTTGTCGTGAAGCTCAATGGCACGGATGTTTTCTTTGATCCGGGTTCGCTGTATACGCCTTTTGGCCAGTTGCCGTGGCAAGTGACTGGAATGTCGGGTCTGAAGTTGGACAAGACCGGAGGTACTTGGATCCAGATCCCCATGCCTGCCAGCGCTGAATCTCGCGTCGAGCGCACAGCCAACTTGAAACTATCTGAGTCCGGTGATCTGGAGGGCAAGCTCAGCATAAAATACACCGGCCAGGAAGCCCTGGTGCGGCGCGTAGAAGAGCGTGACGAAGATCAAACCCAGCGAAAGAAGTTTCTCGAGGAACAGGCGAAAGGATACATCCCGGCCGGCACTGAGTTGGATCTGACCAACCAGCCGGATTGGACAGGTTCCGATACGCCTCTAGTGGCTGAATTTAACTTGAAGGTGCCCGGATGGGTGTCGGTTACCGGCCACAAGGCGTTCGTTCCAGTGGGCCTGTTCGGCGGCTCGGAGAAACACGTATTTGATCACTCCGAGCGCGTCCACCCGATCTACTTCGAGTTTCCATTTCAAAAAATTGACGACTTGACCATCGAGCTGCCGGCTGGATGGAGAGTAACCAGCTTGCCGCCGCTGCAGAATCAGGCCAGCAAGGTCATTGGTTACACCATGAAAGCTGAGAACGATGGCGCCAAAATCCACCTGAAACGGACGATCGACGTCGGCCTTCTCATGGTGGGTACGGATAACTACCAGCTCTTGCGAAGTTTTTTTCAGGTGGTGAGGACGTCGGATGAGGCTCAAATTGTCTTGCAAGCGGACACTGCGACCGCCAGCAAATAGCGCCAAAGTCGTTACATATTTGGTCTTAGGCTTGTTGCCGATCTTTGCCGTCCTTCCCCAGGCGTTCGCCACAGGCGACGCGCCGGGCTGGATGCATTCTCTGGTCAACGTGCCATTGCCGCCTCATGACGAGAAGGCCGCCGCCGTGTTGTTGTACTCCGAAACAAATGTAACCGTCATCAGCACCGACAAGGTCAAAACTGTGGTGCGGCAAGCCTACAAGATTCTTCGTCCCGAGGGCCGTGAGTACGGAAACGTCTGGGTTGACTTCAATCCCCACAAGAAGGTCACGGTATTGCACGGATGGTGTATCCCCGCGCAGGGCAAAGACTATGAGGTCAAGGAAAAGGATGTCGTCCATGCTGCACGAGATCGGCGTCGATTCCTACTACGTCGTGATCAACACTCGCCGCGGATCGGTCGCTGCCGGCACACCTGCCCGCGTTAGCGCGTTCAACCACGCCATCCTTGCCATCAAGCTGCCCGATGAAGTCAAGGATGCTTCGCTCCTTGCCACCATCGACGATCCCAAGCTGGGCAGGCTGTTGTTTTTTGATCCGACCAATGAACTAACTCCCTTCGGACAACTCAGCGGACATCTGCAGGCCAATTACGGCTTGCTGGTCCGGCCCGATGGCGGCGAACTCGTGCAATTGCCGAAGCAGTCTCCGGCGACGAACGGTGTTCAGCGGACCGCCAAGTTCACCTTGGAGTCGTCAGGTACTTTGAAGGGTGATGTTAAGGAGACGCGGGTGGGCGACCGTGCCGCCTCTGCGCGCTGGACACTCCGAGCGGCTGCGCAAGACAAAGACCGCCTCAAGCCCATCGAGAGCTTGCTGGCGGCTTCGCTGCCGAATTTCCGCATTACCGATTCACAAGTCGTGAATCTCCAACAAACCGACCAGCCTTTCGGCTTCAACTACTCTTTCGTGACCGATAACTACGCCAAGAACGCCGGTGATGTACTTCTGGTGCGGCCACGTGTCCTGGGCGTCCGGTCGAGTGGCCTTCTGGAGACCAAGCTCCCGCGCCAGTTCCCGGTGGAGTTCAACGGACCGGCTCGCGATACGGACGTGTTCGAAATCACCATGCCTGCCGGCTATGTGGTCGATGAACTTCCGGCCCCTGTCACTGCCGAGTACGACTTCGGCAGCTACCATTCCAAGACCGAAGTGGATGGCAACGTCATCCGCTACACCCGTACCTTCGAAGTGAAAGAGTTGAGCGTGCCCGTCAGCAATGAAGACCAGTTGAAGAAGTTCTACCGCATCATCGCGTCCGACGAACGCAGCATGGTGGTTCTGAAACAGTCAGCGAAGTAGCGCCGCATCGAACTGCACCCACTCTGGGAGTCGGCTCTCGACGTTCTCGCCAAAACTCACTACGGCCGCAAATGCTTGTCAAAGAACTTCACCGTCACGTCATAGGTCTCGCGCGATTCCGGCACATCGGGATCGTAGAAGAAGCCATGGAACAGTCCATCCCATAGGTGCAGCTCGGCTTCGACTCCCAGCTTCGTGAGCTGGTTATGCGTGTTGATCCCCGAGCTGTAGTCGAAGGCGCGAGTGCCGCTGAGGATCAGCGTCGGCGGAAACTGCCGCAACACCTCATCTGAATAAACAGGAGAGATCATGGGATCGCGCATGTTGGCGTCACTGAAGTATCCCAGGTGCATACGCCCATCGCCCGCATTGGGCGGAGGAGGCATGCGCCCATCGAGTGGCGGAGTGGTGAACTCGGCGTCGCCCCCGAAGTCCCCCGCGGACGCGCCGAAGATGCCGATCGCGCCCGGCCGCGGCAAATGATGCGTCTGGAACCACGCCACCGATTCCGCCGTCAGCATTCCTCCGGCCGAGCAGCCGAAGATGCCAATGCTCTCCGGCTTGTACTGCTTGAGCAGTTCCGCATAGACCTTCGCGACATCTTCGCTGGCCGCCGGAAACTTGAACTCCGGCCCCTGCCGGTAGTTGACCGTGACCACCTTGATCTTGCCCAGCCCCGCGATGGGAATCGACTCGATGATGCCGCACGTGGGCGCGCACACGTTGAAGCCTCCGCCGTGCAGGTTGATGAGCACGCGATGCTGGTTGCGCGGCGCGATGCCCGCCTTGGGGACGATGACCAGCGCAGGCACTCCGCCGATGGTCGCCGCCTGCATCTCGACGGGATAGCGCGCCTTCTGCTTGTCGATGAGCGGCGCCAGGTGCGCATCGATGCGCGCGCGTTCCTTGGCGATGTCGGGATCAGGCGCCGGATCGGGATGCAGCAGGCGATAGGTGACGTACGCCCGCGCTTCGGGACTGAGAAAGCTCGACAGCGGTACAGTTTGCGGAGGAATGTGCACGGTCCCATCCGCATCAACCGTGACGGCAGGCGCTGGCGCATTAGCGTCCACTTGCGCGCTGATGTTTGCAGCTAACGCGAAGGCAAGCGTCACGCCGAAAAACGTGAGGCGAAGCAGAGCGGGCGAGCGACGGGAGATGTTCAGTGCGGTCATGGCGCAACCATGGTACAAGAGTGGCAAAGGCGAGCTGAGGCGTAAGTTACGAAGGTACCGGGGGTGCGTACTTTAGTAACCAGTTGCCAATAGCCACGTAGACACTCAATCGAACGGCGCGTTTGAGCGGCGTTAAAAGCCGATTTTTAGAATGGTGCCGTTGATCCCCACCAGCCATCCGGCTTTTGGACTGGCGAACGCCACCGCCCAAAATCCCGTCACACCCGGCAGCGAGAACCAGGTAGTTCCTTCATCCGGGGTCCACGCCGCGCCGCCCGCATTGGCCGTGACCACTACGGTCCGACTCCCATCGCCGTTGCCAACTCCATGCGCATAAGCCAGTCCGAAAATAGCGCCGGTCACGGGAGGAGGATTGGTAAGCGCCCATGTAACCCCACCATCGCTTGACGTGGCCGTCCTCGCGTTATTCGGATCGCTCGGGTCCAGATCGCCGCCGCCCACAATGCCATCCCACGGGTTGCGGAACGCAATCGTGAATCCGCCTGCGCTGGGCGAACTCACGAGCGGAGTGTCGTACGCATTCCACGTATCGCCTCCGTCTCTCGTCGCCAGCACCCTCGCAATAGTCGAAGCGCCGGTAGCAATCCAGGCGTTCTGTCCACCCTGCGTCGCCACGCAAGTGCCACTGGCGGCAAACGACCCTTCTCCCGGCAACGCGGGCGGCATGTTGCTGCTGATGCTTTGCCACGTGGTTCCATCGGTGGTGCGCAGGTCGGGGAACACTCCGTTTACTGAGTCGCTGTGGGCAATACCCTTCTTCGGCGTCCAGAATGCGAAGCAATCGTAGAACGCGCCTGGAAGCTGGTTCACGAACTGCAGAGCCCAGGTCGCGCCGCCATCGACAGTCTTGTAGATGCGGAAGTCCGAGGGGGCACCGCTACCGCCGATCGACATGAGGTACGCAACCTTGGCGCTCACGCCTTCCACATCGCGGAACTGCAGCAATTCAGCGCCCGGCACCACGCCGGCCTTCCAGGTATTTCCGCCATCGGTTGTGACGGTGAACGTGCCGTTGCGTCCAGAAGCCCACACCACTTGCGGGTTCACCGGACTCACGGCAATCAATCCGTTGATGGTGCCGCTGTTTTGCGGAGTCAAGGTAGGTTGAGCGGTTTTCGGCTGGCCTTGTGCGATCAGCGTCGCGAAGGCAGCGAACAGAAACGGCAACAGGGAACGTCTCATCATGACACTTCCTCCCCGGCCAGAGTTAGCGGGCAGTATAGGACGCGGTGTCGGGAGTGTCAAACTTTTGACGCAGCCTGCCGCAATAGGGTTGTCATCCCTCAGGCCTCCGCCCCCCATTCTTGTCATCCCTCGCGACTCCGCCTGGAGGCGCGGGGAATCTGCTTTCGGCCGCTCCGCGAAAACGTGGTGCCGCATCCAAGCGAAGCTTGGGTGGGATTCTTCCGCTCCTCGTCGTCATCCTGAGCGAAGCGAGGCCGCCGAGCGGAGTCGAAGGACCCCTTTCCCCGCCACGAACCATGCGTTGCGAAGAAACGCGCTAGTTCTTCACCGTCATGCCGGCCGAGTCCACGGCCTTCTTGCCGGAGACGCCTTCCAGCCCGGCGAGAATTCCGCGGTACTCGTTCTTGTCGCACTGCATGGCGAGTCCGCCCTTCTTGTCGCCGTCCGCCCAAGTCAAGCCCACGAAATGCTTCTTCGATTTGGTGAGCGCCATCAGCGCGCCAATCCCGAAGCTGACCAAGGCTAGGCCGATGGCCGCGCCGACTCTGCGGTGCACATCTTCAATATTTTACGAGCAGGGGGGAGGGGGAGGGGGTAGGGGCGCCCCCGGCCATAAAGACAAACTAGCGAGGGTTACTAAGTCGCCAACAATCAAACGGTTGCTGAATAAAAGACAATTCTGCGCAGGCGTTCCGTTCTCACCCTTCGACAGTCACTCTCACCATCTTTTTTCCTGCCCTTAAAGTGACCGCAGAGCCGAGTTTCAGCGCTACAACCAGCTCGTTCTTGAGTTCACCATCCACTTTCACTGCATTTTGTTTCACCTTGCGCAGTCCATCAGCAACCGACGTCGCAAGTCCAGTGCGAAAGAGCAGCTTGTCGAGTTTCACCTGCACCATTCCATCCGAAGGCAACGCCGCATTCGGAGCCAGCACTTCCGCGGCCTTCACCGTCACCAGCGGCAAGTCTTCGGGAGCTTCGTCCTTCTGGAACATGCGCGACCATCCAGCAGCGGCAAGTTCCGCGGCTTCGCTGCCATGGAAGTCGGAAACGATGCGCTTGCCGAGATCCTGCTTGAGCTTCATGGGATGCGCTGCGCCCTTCGCCACTGCCTGCTGCAACTCCTCGATCTCGCGCGTGGTGACGTCGGTGAGCAGCTCGTAATAGCGCCACATCAGCGCGTCGGAGATGGACATCACCTTACCGAACATCTCCTGCGGCGCTTCGGTGATGCCGATGTAGTTGCCATAGGACTTCGACATCTTCTGCACGCCGTCGGTGCCTTCGAGCAGCGGCATGGTGAGCACGATCTGCGGCGGCTGGTTGTAGTCGCGCTGCAGTTGGCGTCCCATGAGCAGATTGAACTTCTGGTCGGTGCCGCCGAGTTCGACGTCGGCTTCGAGCGCCACCGAGTCGTATCCCTGCGCGATGGGATACAGCAGCTCGTGCATGGCGATGGGCTTCTCCTCGACGAAGCGCTTGTGGAAGTCTTCGCGCTCGAGCATCTGCGAGACCGTGAACTTGGCGGCCAGGCGGATGAAGCCTTCGAAGCCCAGCTTGCCCAGCCAGTCGCTGTTGAAGCGCACCTCGGTCTTGTCGCGGTCGAGGATCTTGAAGACCTGCGCCTTGTAGGTTTCGGCGTTGGCATCGATCTGCTCGCGGGTGAGCGCCGGACGCGTGGCCGAGCGGCCCGAGGGATCGCCGATGAGGCCGGTGAAGTCTCCGATGAGGAAGATGACGGTGTGGCCCATGTCCTGGAAGTGCTTGAGCTTGCGCATGAGCACGGTGTGTCCGAGATGCAGGTCAGGCGCGGTGGGATCGAAGCCGGCCTTCACCCGCATGGGCTTGCCTGAGGCGAGGGACTTCTCGATGCGCTCGCGCAGATCGCTCTCGCGAATGATTTCGGCCGCGCCCTTGCGCAGGTAGTCCAGTTGCTCGTCAACGGGTGGGAATGAGGACATAAGGATTGATTATAGAAAACTCGGGCGGCTTGTGACTGGTAACTGGTGAAAAGCGACCGCGGATTTGCGCGGATGACACGGATCAGGAATGGGGGCGTGGAGAGTAAAAGACCCGCCCTACCGGCCAAAGAGGCCGGTAGAACGGGGCACCCAGAGTTCGACGGGGATTCCGCAATCGTGGTGCAAGATGTTTTAATGGCGCATCGATGAAATTCATCCTTCCAGCGGCGGTATTTTTGCTGATGATGTCGGTCGGCATGAGCTTGCGGCATGACAAGATGCTGGCGGCGTACCGGCGCCTGACGTGGTCGGCGTGGCTGCGGTTGGTGCTGGCGACGTTTATCGCGCCTCCGGCGATTGCGCTGCTGCTGCCGCACATCTTTCCCCTGACTCTGCCGGAGATGGCTGGCCTGTTCATGGTCGGCGTGGCGCCGGGCGCTCCGCTGATGACGCGCAACATCGCCAAGAAGGGTTTCGACATGCACCTGGCCGCGGGCTACCAGTTGTGGGGCGCGGTGCTGATCCCGGTGATGATTCCGCTGGTGGTCTTCGCCGCAGGGAGATTCTACGACCGCGATATCTGGATTCCGCCGCGCGCGCTGCTAACGGAAATCGCGCAAAAACAATTCCTGCCGCTGCTGTTGGGTATGACCCTAGCGTACCTGCTGCCGGCGATGGCCGCGAAGCTGCAGCCTCCAATGACCGTGGTCGGGAACGTGGTGCTGACCGTGGCCATCGTGCTGTTCCTGTACAAAATGGGCCCGGTGGCGCTGAAGGCGCTCACGCCATGGCTCCCGGTCGCAGCGTTGGTTCTGGCGGTGGGATCGGTGCTGGCCATCCGCCTATTGTTGCGGGCTGACGTCGTGACCGATCGCACGCTTGCCATCTGCAACGCCAACCGCCATGTCGGACTGGCGCTGTTGCTCAGCGGGCAATATCTGCACGCCAACGCGGCGCTGCCAGCAGTAGCGGCGTATGCGATCGTGGCGCCGCTGGTGATGGGAGCGACGTCGAAATGGTTTCATCGCGGCGAGAAAGCGGAGCCGGTGAAGGCGTAATGCAGTTCGCGCTCGCCCGTGGCACAATCGACTTATGTTCGCGCGCAAGATACGAGTCGAGTACGAAGAGGCCGGACAACGGAAGCCGTGCCCGCTGAAGTGGCTCGACAGCTTCAGCATGCGCAACTTCACCAACGACCAGGTGTTCGACGATACGATTCCTGCCGGCGACGGGCTGATGGAAATTGGGACGCGGGTTCCATTGGAGCGGCTGCAGGCGTCGATGGAAGACTGGTTCCGGAGGAAGAGCTACTTGACGGCCGGAGCGAAGTTGGTGGTGAATGAATAGTTTCAAGTTTCAAGTTTCGAGTGAGCAAGAACGTTGGCGCGAGCCGCGAAAAGCAGGTCCCTCCGCTGCGCCGCCGAAACGGCGGCTCCGGTCGGGATGACGAACCTTTATTTATTGGGCGTTGAAGGCGGAATCGGGAGCTAACGCTCGAACTTGATACTAGAACTCGAAACTCGAAACTTGAAACTCGAAACTCGAAACCCGAAACTTCTTTATGACTACTCGCATTGTGTTCGTCGCCATCGCGCTGGCCATTGTTGCCGCGCTGTTCTGGGCCTATCACCATGACGCGGAGTTGCGGAAGAACGCCATGCTGGTGAACCTCGGCGATCCCAACGAAGCGGTGCGCGAGTTACTGGGCGATCCCAGCAGCGAAGGTTCCTGCGGGAAGCTCTCGGTCGCGCCCTCGAAGTGCACTGACGAATATATTTACAAGTATTACTACACAGTATTTCAGCCGCAGTATGAAGTGGTCTGGTTCGACAGCGCGGGTAAAGTGCTGGGCGAGCAGCACGTGCAGCACTCGTTCTGAGTTGGCCCCCTAGGCAGTCTTGCCAGTAAAGGGGTCCTTCGACTGCGCTCGCTTTGCTCACTCCGCTCAGGATGACAAAATAACAGTGGCATGGCCGAAGCCATACCACTCTGTCAGATATACCGCATTGTGGTACTAACGCCTACTTCGTCAGCACCGCGCGCGGCCCGGCCTCTTTGATCTCGCGGGGGGCGTCGAACTGCTCGAAGTTCTTCTCGAACCGTTTCGCCAGGTCTGCCGCCATTTTGTCGTAGGCCGCCGCGTCTTTCCACGAATTACGAGGTTTCAGAAGATCCGAGGGAACTCCCGGCACCGACTTGGGAATGCTCAAGCCGAAGCTGGGCTCGATCTCAAACTCCACGTTATCCAGGTTGCCTTCGACCAGCGCATTGACCATGGCGCGTGTGTAAGGCAGGCTCATGCGCTTGCCGACGCCGTACGGTCCGCCCTGCCAGCCGGTATTCACCAGCCAGCATTGCGCGTTGTGTTCGCGCAGGCGGCGTCCCAGCATCTCGGCGTAAACCTTGGGAGGCAGAGGCATGAAAGGTGCGCCGAAACAGGTCGAGAACGTTGCCTGCGGCTCGGTGACGCCGGCTTCCGTGCCCGCAACCTTGGCGGTATAGCCCGACATGAAGTGGAACATGGCCTGCTCGGGCGTCAGCTTCGACACCGGAGGCAATACGCCAAAGGCGTCGGCGGTCAGGAAGACGACGTTCCTGGGATGTCCGCCGAATCCGGGGATTACGGCATTGTCGATGTGCTCCACTGGATACGCGGCGCGAGTGTTCTCGGTCTTGCTGTCGTCATCGTAATTGGGCACACGGGTGACGGGATCGAGCACCACGTTCTCCAGCACGGAGCCAAAATGCAGGGCGTTCCAGATTTGCGGTTCGTTCTGCTCCGAGAGCTTGATGCACTTGGCATAGCAGCCGCCTTCGAAGTTGAAGACGCCGGTGGCGCTCCAGCCGTGCTCGTCGTCGCCGATCAGGTTGCGTGTCGGATCGGCCGACAGCGTGGTCTTGCCGGTGCCGGAGAGTCCGAAGAACAGCGCGGTCACGCCATCTTCGCCGATGTTGGCTGAGCAGTGCATCGGGAACACGTTGCGTTCGGGAAGCAGGAAGTTCATCACGCCGAAGATCGACTTCTTCATCTCGCCGGCGTACTGTGTGCCGCCGATGATGACGAGCCTGCGGGTGAAATTCACGATCACGAAAACTTCCGAGTTGGTGCCATCGCGCTTGGGATCGGCGAGAAAGCCGGGGGCGCTGACGATGGTGAACTCAGGCTCGTGGGTCTTTAACTCCGCGGGAGTTGGCCGGATGAAGAGCTGGTGCACAAACAGGTTGTGCCAGGCATATTCATTGATTACCTGGATGGGCAACTGATATTTCGGATCGGCTCCGCAGAACAGGTCCTGGACGTAAATTTCCTTGTCGGCGAGGTACTCCAGCACCCGCTGGTAGAGGGCGTCGAACTTCTCCGGCGCGAAGGCAAGATTCACCGAACCCCAGTCCACTTTGTTCTCGGTAACAGCATCTCTAACGGTGAACTTGTCCTTGGGAGAACGGCCGGCGCGCTTGCCGGTTTCCGATACCAGCGCTCCGCGAGAGCTCAGCACGCCCTCATTGTTTACGATTGCGGTTTCGACCAGTTTGGGAGTGGACAGGTTGCGATGAACGGTCTTCTTCGCCAGCAGGTCCGCCAATTCCGGATGCGCTATCTGCGATGTAGAGGACATAGTAGGACTCCTTATAAAGAATCGCCCCCGCCGAGACATCGGGCGGCTAACAGTCAGGACGAGATAATGTTGGGGGAGTATTCGGACTCCCCGCGCGCAGAATAAAAAAGCCCGTTGAACGGGCGCTATCGAGCGACGGCGGATGCCTGGTTTTCCTCGATGATCGCGTTCAGGTGGTCCAGTGTTTCCTGCACGGTCAGAGGATACATTTCGCGCCCGCTATCTTCGCCGGACTCGATCGCCCACTTCAAATAGTGTCCCGCAATCTGGACCGCCATGGGATCGGTAATGACCTTTCCCGTCTGCCGGTTGAACTCCACCCATGCCACGTGCGGAAGCGCGATCCAGACCGGCCGGTCTCCAACCAGGAACTTGATGTCCACGGCGTCAGCGTGACGCGTCGCAATGGCAACGATCAGGGCCTGGTATTGGCAGTGCAGCGGTTGGGTGGTCCAGCGGTCAATTGCCTGAAAGTCGTCATACATAACTCTAAAACTATAGCTGAGGGGTGGGTACTGGGCAATCCAGAAGGTGATGCGGGAAAAGCAGGTCCCCCGGAGGCCCAATCCCCCGAGGGATGATAACCGTAAAGGAATCAATGGGGCACAACTAAGCTTAGGTCTGTTCGCGCGCCTCGCCCAGCGTGACTTTCACGTCCATTTTCTTCTTGCTGCGGAAAATGGTGACTGTGACCGTATCGCCGGACTTATGTTTGTTCATTACGTTGGCAAGGTCTTGTTGATCGCCAATCTCCTCGCCGTCGATGGCTACGATCAGGTCGCCGCCCAGCATCACCGGAACGTTGCCGATGTAGGCGCGCTGATCGCCGCCGTGCAGCCCGGCCCGCTCCGCGGATCCGCCTGGCAGGGCCTGAACGATCAAAACACCATAGTCCGACGGTAGCCCCATCTCTTGCGCCATCTCCGGGCCAATCGGCAGCGTGCGGATGCCCAGCGACGGACGACGCACCCGTCCGATCGTGATCAGGTCGTTGATCACCGCCTTGGCAGAGTTAATCGGAATCGCGAAGCCGATGCCGGCGCTCTGGTTGGAACCTCCGGTGGCGATCATGCTGTTGATGCCGATGACCTCGGCGCGGGAATTCAGCAACGGACCGCCGGAGTTTCCCGGATTGATGGCGGCGTCGGTCTGAATGGCCTCATCGATCTCGCCTCCTTCGGGAGTGCGAATGGGCCGTACCGAGCTGATAATGCCGCGCGTCATGGTACCGCTCAGCGCGAAGGGATTGCCGATGGCGAAAACGTTTTGCCCCACCACCAGCGCTTTCGAATCGCCCAGCGTGGCCGGGACCAGGTTGGGAGCGTTGATCTGGATTACCGCCAGGTCATGCAAACGATCGCGGCCAATTACGGTGGCCTTGTACTTCTTCTTGTTGTGCAACGTCACCTCAACCTCGCGCGCGTTCGCAATCACGTGATAGTTGGTGAGGATGTGGCCTTCCTTGTCGATGATGAAGCCCGATCCCTGACCTTCCTGCGGCACCGGCCCGTAAAAGAAGTCGAACGCCACAGCGGTCGAGGTGATGTTGACCACCGACGGAAGGCTCTTCTTGTAGACCTCGATGTTGGTTTGCTCCGCAGAGTCGAAGGTCTGCGGCGCGGCTGCCTCGGTCAATTCGACATGCGTGGGCCGGGCGATGTAGTCGGAGGGGTTCACGCCGCGGTGATGGGTCGTGTACCAGTAGAAGGCGCCCGCGATCAGGGTACCGAGAATAAGAGGACGTACTAGTTTCATGGGGTTAGAAATACACCAGTTTCCGTAGAGTTCCAGACTGCGTTAGACGTGTCCTAGTGAAAAGTGTACCGGGATTGGCGGCGCGGTGCCTAGTGAGCGGGATTCTTTCGCAACCCCGCCCACACCACATCGACCTGACGAGAAGTCTCCTCGATCGATGCCGAGTTGTCGATGAGGTAATCGGCGCGGCTGGCCTTTTCGTTATCCGGCATTTGGGCGGCGCTGCGGCGCTGTACTTCTACAAGGGCTTCTTCCCGGGACAAGCCAGCGCGCTGCGCGTAGCGCGCGACTTTCTGTTCAAAATTGCAGGTCACCACGATCAGCCTGTCAAAATCCCTGGAGGCGCCGGCCTCAATGAGGAGAGCGGCCTCGACTATGGCAACTCCCTCGGGATGCGTACGTTGCACGTCTTCCATCCACCGATTCTGGGCCTCAACGACGGCCGGGTGCACAATTGCGTTCAATTCGGCGATTCGGCCCGGAAACGCGATGTTGGCCAAGAGGCGCCGATTGATGCTTCCGTCAGGATTCAGGATGTCGCGGCCAAAGTGCTCGATGACAGCATAGTAGGTTGCCTCTCCGGGAGCATAAAGCTGGTGGGCCAGAGTGTCGGCCTGAAGATAGTGCGCACCGCACTCGGCGAGCATTCTTCCCACCGTGGACTTGCCGCAGGCTACTCCGCCGGTGAGACCTACTCGCAGCACGACACCTCTGGCATCCTCGGATTGGCAGACTGTGGACGTTGCATGGCTGGGTAAAGACCCAACGCAGTATAAACTGCGGCGTCCGTCTGAATCGTAAATCCTGGCGCTGCCAGCGCAGATAAACGAGTTGCCACCCCGCTTGGTTCGTATGCCCTCCAGTTCAATAACAACAGATGTAGTTGGGAATCCACTGGCCCAAAAGTCGCAGAACTATGCACATAAGACTTTAGTGGCTATCTAAGTAAGACTATTATAATAAACAACATAGATGTAGATTAATGTGGCAGTAATCGTGCTCTGAATCATCCCTGTAGCGTCACAGTGAGGAGTCGGTTGGGGTAACCGCTTCTCTGCGTTTCAATCACGAAAATCACAACCAGATTTTTCCGGAGGAACAATGGCTAACCGCTCCACGCACAAGCTCGTGCTCGCCAGCTTGGCGGCACTCCTGTTACTTCTGGCCGTACCGGGCTGGGCGACACAGGTTCTCGTCTATTCTCAGGGGCCGGACTATAACAATCTCTACGCCTCGCAAAATGACACATCAGGTTTTGGCGCGAATTTCACCGCGTATGACAATTTCACTCTGGGCTCCGCCACCACCATCACCTCGGTGGGCTGGGTAGGAGGGTATTTCAACCCGCAGGCTGCAGGTTCGATCACGGGCTGGACGCTTTCGTTTTACGCCAACAACGCCGGTCAGCCGGGCGGGTTAATTACCAGCTTCGGCATCTCGGGTAACGGAGGAGAAACCTCCGTGGGGTTTGACAACCTCGGAGACCCGGTTTACGCCTACGGTGCCGTTGTCAACTTTGCCGCCAGCGCCGGCACGCAGTACTGGCTTTCCGTGGTACCCGATACCGCCTTCCCGCCCCAGTGGGGATGGACTACTTCATCGGTTGGTGACGGTGTGTCCTACCAAGATGATCCTTTCGGAAATCGGACTCAGAATCCCAGCGATCTGGCGTTCTACTTGTACAAGACGCAGCAGACCACCACTCCTGAGCCGGGAACTCTGATGATGCTGGGAACCGGAATTGTTGGAATCGCAGGCGCGCTCCGTCGCAAGCTGGGAGCATAGATCCAGAAGAGCGATACGGAGATTGAGTGATCACCGTCGCCACCGACGTCAACCCGATATCCAAGAGCACCGCTGTTGGCGCTGATCGTTGCGCGCGAGTCGGTCGCGCAACCCGCCGGTCGAGCGGTGCCATACAGGAGAAGAGATGAAGCCATTTGCAAGATTAGCACTAGCAATTGCTGTATTTCTGGCTCTGGCAGGACTCGCCAGCGCCCAACAACCTAAGGCGGAGCACCGAATCAACCCGTACCCCGGCCTGTATAGCCACAGCGCCCGAAACGTCCAAAGCGGAGCTACCACATCGCAGTGGTCACCGCTGAACAATCCGATCTGCACTGTAAACAACCCCTGCATCCCCCCCGGCGTGACGATGCTGCTTACGGATGGCACCGTCCTCGTCCACGAAGAACAGGATGGGGGCGAACAGAACTGGTTCAAGCTCACGCCCGACGCCTTCGGCAGCTATGTAAACGCAACCTGGAGCCAAGTGGCGTCCATCCCGGGTGCACTCAACTATGCTCCGCTGTATTTTGGCTCTCAGGTCATCGCTGACGGCCGCTTGACGGTAATCGGTGGCGAATACAATTTCGACTTTCCCGTGTGGACCACCCAGGGAGCAATTTACGATCCAGTGGCCGACACATGGACGAACGTCCCTGCGCCCAATGGTTGGCAACGTACTGGCGATGCCCAGGCGACCAATCTGCCTAACGGCACCTACATGCAGGCAAGCTGCTGCGACTCTCCGCCGAAATGGGCGTACCTGAATCCCACCACGCTGACCTGGACTAACTTCCAGGGTGGAGGCAAATTCGATGTGTTCGACGAAGAAGGCTGGACTGTGCTGCCCAACGGGAAAATATTGACCGTTGATGCCTACGTGTTCCAGTACAACGCGTCCGGCACGAACTCAGAATTGTACAATCCTACCAGCCAAACTTGGTCGAGCGCTGGCAGTACAGGACCGCAACTCTGGGACAGCCATTGCGGCAATTCCGGAGCAGCCTCCTTCGAGGTTGGGCCTGCGGTGCTGCGGCCGGATGGCACGGTCTTCGCCACTGGCGCAAACACGTGCGGCACCGGTCACACCGCCATCTACAACAGCAGTACCGGTACCTGGTCTCCTGGGCCTGATTTCCCGGTTCCCAACGTCAGCATCGCCGATGGTCCAGCAAGCATCGAGCCAAACGGCAAAGTGCTGATGATGGGCAGCGTGAACGAAGGCTCCCCGTCTACGTTCTTCGAGTGGGATGGAACCAGCCTTAGTGTGGTACCAGGCCCTCCTTCTGCTGCAACTGCCGGATCCTTCTATGGGCACCTGCTGCCGCTTCCAACCGGGCAGATCCTATATACCGACTGGCAAGACGTGCAGATATTCACTCCGACCGGAACCTATAATCCAGCATGGGCGCCGAAGATCGTAGCCGCATCGGCGAACGTTACGCGGGGAACCACGGGAATTCTGTATGGGCAACGGCTTTCTGGCATGACGCAGGGCGGAGCCTATGGCGACGACTACCAGCCAAGCACAAACTACGCTCTGGTGCGTTTAACCAATAACACAACCGGACACGTGTTCTATTGCCGGACACACAACCCAAGCAGCTATGCCGTGCAAAATCCCAACCTGGAGTACACGAAGTTCGACGTGCCAACTGGAGCCGAAACGGGCATGAGTACGTTACAGGCCGTGACCAATGGCATTCCGTCTCAATCCATCAACGTGGTTGTTCACTGAGTCTTTCTCAAGCAGCCTAGGCTGTAACTGAAGGTGCCATGCTCCCACCAGCATGGCACTTTTTTGGTTCAGCAGTCGAATTACGGAGCGCTACTTCTTGCGGATGTGCAGCACCTTTTCCACTTCGGCGACGACTTCCCCGGCTTCGTCTTTGACTTCGATCTTGTAGCTTGGCTCGTACTTGGGCAGGGTATTTAACTGCTCGCGAATGTCGTCGAGTTGGGCGTCGGTAAGGCGGAATTCGGCGCGCACTTTGCCCCTGCCGGGTTTACGGAAGCGAATGGCTGCCGCCTTGTCCCACACCACATATTCGGGGCCGAGGTTCTTGATGAGCATCAGCATGTAGAAGGGATCGGTCATGGAGTAAAGCGATCCACCGTAGTGCGTGCCGACGAAGTTGCGGTTCCAGAAACGCAGCTTCATTTCGACACCGACGGACTTCATGTCGGCGCCCCAGCGCACATGGATTCCGGTTGCCGCGAACGGCGGCCAGAGGTTGACAAGGCGAAGCATGAGTTTCTGAGCGAAGGAAGACATGGCAAGGCTCGGCTCCTGGGAGAGTGAAGAATCAGTTTAGCGGCAAGAGAGCGGATTTGGGTGCCGACAGCGAGTTGTTCCGCGTGCACGCGGCTTCAGTCAAGGTGACCCACACCGCTGTACCGAAATTCCCTCACGCTAGAACGAGATTCTGGCGCTTACCTGGATCTCGCGGCCCGGAGTCGCCGCCGCGGTAATCGTTCCGAACTGCGGTGTATTGACGAAGCGATTGGGAATGTCCAGGTTGGTGTGATTCAAGGCGTTGAAGAATTCACCCCGAATCTGAAACGCCGCCCGCTCGGTAACCTGGAACTGTCTCTGCAGAGAAAGATCCACGGTTGCCAGTCCCGGGCCGTACATGGAGTTCCTGCCCACGTTGCCGAAGGTGTAGGCGGCCGGAGTTGCGAATGCCAAGGGATTGAACCACATCGTGGCCGTGTGCGTGCCCGGACCGTAGATCGGCTCGCCGGTAACATTGGCGCGGATCGGATTTTCTCCCAGCACCGTGCCCGAGTTGGCGGTGTCGCCGAATACGGAGATGGTGAACGGATATCCCGATTGCACCTGCACGATGGCCGAGGTGCGCCAGTCACGTGTAATGGCTTGAGCCGCTGACCATTTCGTAATAGAAGGAAGGTCATACACTGCGCTGGCCGCGAAGCGGTGACGCAGGTCTAACGCCGGGCCCTTCTCGGCTGCAAGGTCACTGTTGTTTTGCGGAATGGTGGCCTCCGCCATCGGTGAGCGGAAGTCGGGCGCGTCAGTCAAGGATTTGGCGTAGGTGTAGTTCGCCAACAGGCTGAAGCCATGCGAGAAACTGCGCCGCACGTTGACATAGCCAGCGTCATACCAACTGCTGGCGGTATTCTCCAGCAAGTTGATGGTGCTGACCGGAAACGTCTCGCTAAGTACGTTAATGTTCGTCGGCAAAACTGTGCCCGGCACGAACGTCAGAGTCTTATAAGGACGTCTCGGTCCCAGCAGGCCCGGCCCCGGAGGCGGATTGTTGATCAGATGTGCGCGCTGCAGGTGCAATCCGTGCGACCCGAGATAGCCAATCTCCAGCACTGTTGTCTTACCCAAGCTCTTCTCGATGGAAGCGTTCCACTGCTCAATGTATTGTGACGGGGCGTAGGGATCAAAGGCCGTAAAGCTGACGGTGGTCTTCCCCAACACGGCAGGTCCGAAGTTGAATCCGTTGATCGAAGGACTGAAGTTGTCGCTCTGTTTCGTCTCGGGGAACACGTAGGGCACGTTGTGCCGCTGGTTGCACCAGGTATTCAGGTCGATCGGGGTATAGAAGATGCCGAAAGCAGCATGCAGCACCACACCGTACTTCGGCAGGTTCTGCGCGATGCCAAACCGCGGAGCGAAATTGTTCTTATTGGCATACTGCAATCCCGCGGGGTAGCCGTTCTGTCCGCCGATGAAGACCTGCGGCGTTCCACTCACAAAGGTCAGGTTCGTATTGGTATAGTCCTGGTCAACCAGGGGGCTTTGATATTCATAACGCAGGCCGATGTTGACTGTCGTGTTGCGGGTCCACAGGAACGAGTCGTTGATGAACCCATCCATCGACCAGGTCCGCAGATTCATTTGTGGGACACCCGCCTGGCGCTGGGCGACCGCAGGCAACCCGAGCAGGAAACTGGCCAACGCAGAGCCCGTGCCGTCGTTGGTTGCTGTCTGGGTGGTGAAGCCGTTGGTGAACTGGTAATAACCGCGGTTCTGGAAGAAGCCCCACATCGGCCAGATGTAGTAGCGGTAGCTGCCGCCAAACTTGAGGCTGTGACGGCCCTTCTGCCAGCTCATCATGTCGCGCCCTTCGACCATCGTGTCCCAGGCGTGCATGGGCGTCGCGGCATAGGTGTCGCCCATGCCGGAGTAGCCTTGCACGTTGAAGTAAGGCGCTCCCCACGCACCCTGGCCACCGAAGCCCACCCCTTGGATTCCCAGCTGCGAAACAATGTCGTTCACGCCGTTGTTCTGGGAGGTGTGGTTCATCGACAGCCTTGAAAACGTGACTGCCGCGACATTCACCATGGTCGAGTTCAGCACGTGGGTCCAACTGCCCACGCCCTGCTGCGAAAGGTTGTTGTGCAGCGCACCGAAGCCGGGCAGGTTCACCGGCATGAATCCATTCTCGCTGCTGATGGAGTAGCGGCCCATGAGGCTGTCGTTGTTGCCGAACAGTCGATCGATGCGCACCGTGCCCTGGTCAGCGAAGTGCTGCTCATCGCGCTCGTCCATGTAATTGTTGGAGTCGGCAGACGACCCAAACACGCCCGGCTGGCCCATCATCGTCGTGGACATGCCGCCGATGAAATTCGGTTGCGGCTCATACTGTTGCAGGAACTTGAGCGCGACGGGGCTGATCAGGTTTGCAGGAATCACGTTTCCGGGAAATGGGTCGCGAATGATCTGGGGATTCGACGGGGTGATCGGCAGCGATGGATTGTAGCTGGGATTGGGACGCGCGCTGAATGGGTTGAAGATGGTGGTGCCGCTCTGGCTGAAGTCGCCCGAAGCTTCCAGCGCTGTGGGGACGGTGTCGATCATGGTCATGGTCTGGGTCAACCGCAGGCCTTCATAGTTTACGAAAAAGAACGTCTTCTTTCCCCTCACCGGCCCGCCCAGCGAACCGCCAAAATTGTTCTGCACCAGGTGATTGGAGCCCATGGCGTTGAAGGTGTGGGCATCGAGTGCTCCATTGCGCAGGAAGTCATAGAACGTGCCGTGATACTGGTTCGTGCCGGAGCGCGTGACGATATTGATCTGACCTCCACCGGCTCCGCCCATGTCGGCCGTATAGCTCGAGGTCTGCACCTTGAACTCCTGCACCGCGTCAGGCGAGGGGCTGAAGTTCTGGGTGTTAAACGTGGGGTCGGTATTGATCGTGCCGTCCAGCAGGAAGTAATTGGCGTTGGGTCGATTGCCGCCAATCGAGACGGCGGAGCGCTGTCCGGGACGCCAGTACAGCGGGTTGGTTTCACCCGACTGCGCTCCGAAGCCCAAATGCGCTCCCGGCACAGTCAGGACAAGATCTACCAGCATCCGCCCGTTGAGCGGCAAGTTAGCAACCGACTGCGATTCGACCACCTCGCCGACACTCGCGTCAGTGGACTTCACCAGGTCGGGAGCAGCTGTCACTTCCACCGTTTCCTGGGCTGCGCCTACCTTCAGCACAAAGTCCGACGTGAGTTGCTGCCCCACTTCCGCTTTGACGGTTGTGGTGGCGGGGGCGAATCCTGCGGCCTCGACTCGCAGCTTGTATTCCCCGGGGAGCAGTCCGGGAACCTCGAAAATGCCCGAGCCGTTGGACTTCGTGCTGCGTTGGAACGCAGTGGCTGTCGAAGTTACGCTGACTGTGGCCGCTGCAATCGCATGTTCCTGCGAATCGGTGACCGTACCGCGAATGGTCGAATAGTTACTCTGCGCAACACACGCCACACCGGCAAGAAACAGGAATATCCCCAGACAATTTTTCATTGCTCCCCCACAGATTCAGGCAGGCCCGGCTTGCAGAACCCCACGCACACCCGGCGGTGTGTCTACCTACTAATGGTGTGATTGGAAATTGCCACAGGAGCTATGGCAATAATGGGAAATGATTACTCGCTTGGAATTTGCCTGCGAAATTCTACGGGTGGAACTCACCCGCGATTGCGAAGCAACAAATACCGGTTCATTCCGGACGGCCACTGCGGTAATTACTTGTGACTGAGAGGTACCAAAACTAACTGTCCGAAGATAGCTGGGGTGTACACGGCATCTTTCGAATAATCCAAACGCCCGCAGGCTCGAATCCGAATTGAGGCAGGCAGGCACAGAACTTAGCTTCTCGATTAATTAGGAACGGTGTTCCGGGTGCGGAACACCGTTTTTTCGTTTCTGACACTTCTTTCGCGGTGAAGTGCGCCTACCCCACCGAGATCACTTTCATCATAGAGACGACCCGGCTTGAAACCAGGACTACCGCCCAGATCGAGCCATGTCTTCAGTAACCGAATCGCCGACGGGGTCAAATCCGGGCCCCGATCTAGAGCGCTGTGACTCCGCGCTCCTGGTTACGGATGCGGATGGCGTCGTCGATCTTCGACAAGAAGATTTTGCCGTCGCCAATCTTGCCGGTGGAGGCAACTTTCAGGATGGTCTCTACGGCGTGCTCCGCAATCTTGTCGTCGAGGACCATCTCGAGCTTGATTTTGGGCAGCAGGTCAACACTGTACTCCCGGCCGCGATAGGACTCGGTGTGTCCCTTCTGACGCCCATGACCGCGCACTTCAAAAACGGTCATGCCTTCCACCCCGATTTCGATCAGGGCGTCTTTCACCGCCTCAAACCTTGAGGGCTGAATGATTGCTTCAACTTTCGTCATGCCTCGTCCTCCCAATCTCGTGTTCGGTTATCTGTGTCTTGCTTTCGCTCCGGCCCAAGGCTGGTGACGTGCCCACTCGCCGTCGAGTCACTCGCACATTATCACCGCCTCGGGTGTCGGAGCAGGAGAAAGTCTCGCTACCCCGTAGCCGCTGGTAAACAACGGTTCCTTAAGCCATTCCGCCCGGTCTGCCCATGGGCGAGATCTGGTACTCGGGATAGGCCGAGATACCGTGCTCGTGCAAGTCCAGTCCGTACAGTTCGCCTTCCTCCGAAACGCGCAGTGTGCCGGTAGCGTTCACCGCATACATGACCACCATGGCAACCGAAAAAGTTGCGATTGTAATGATGAAGCTGCCGATGAACTGGGCCTTGAGCAGTTGCAGCCCGCCGCCGTAGAACAGTCCCTTCAGAACCGCTGAATTGTCGGGAGCGATGGGACCAGTAGAACCGTACTTGCCGCAGGCGAACAGTCCCAGCGATAGCGTGCCCCAGATCCCGCAGAAGCCGTGGACAGGGACTGCTCCAATCGGATCGTCAATGCGCAACCACTCCAGAAGCTCGACGCCCATTACGACAAACACGCCGGCAATGCCGCCCAAAGCGATGGCGCCGGTTGGACTCACCCAGTAACAAGGGCAGGTGATGGCCACCAGGCCGGCGAGGAAGCCGTTCACGGTGAAGCCCACGTCCCACTTCTTGCTGCCAATGTAGCCGTAGAACATGGCGGTCAGCCCGGCAGCGCAAGCTGCCAGCGTGGTGTTGGCGGCAACCCGGCCGATCCCCTCAAAGTCCATAGCGGAGAGAGTGCTGCCGGGGTTGAATCCGTACCATCCGAACCACAGCAGAAGACCGCCGGAGGCCGCGATGGTCAAATCGTGCGGCAGCATGGGAGCGCCACCATCGCGCTTGAATTTCCGGCCCAACCGCGGACCGAGCACGATGGATCCGGCCAGTGCGATGAATCCGCCGATGGTGTGAACGACCGTCGATCCCGCGAAATCATGGAAGCCGGTTCCCAGCGAAGGTAGCCAGTGTCCATCGCTGCCCATCATCGCGAGGAACCCGTCCGGGCCCCAGGCCCAGTGACCGATGATGGGATAGATGAACCCCGAAACGGCCACGCTATAGAGCAGGTCGCCGACAAAGCCGGTACGGCCGATCATGGCGCCGGAGGTAATCGTCGAGCAGGTATCGGCAAACGCGAACTGGAAGATCCAGAAGGCCAGGAATGCAACGCCAGTGGTCTCATAGGTAGCTGGTGCTCCCTGCAGGAAGAACCAGTGATAGCCAATGAATCCGTTGCCATGGCTGAACATGAAGGCAAATCCGAAGGCGTAGAAAAGAAGGCCGCAAAGACAGGTGTCAACAATACATTCCATTAATACGTTGACGGTTTCGCGTGAGCGGCAGAAGCCCGCTTCCAGCATGGTGAAGCCAACCTGCATTCCGAACACCAGGAATGCTGCAACCAGCGTCCACACCGTATTCAGCGGATTCACGATATCTGCGGCCTTGGTCTCGGCCTCCGCCGCGAGCACGTGTCCGCCGATCAGCCCGCCGACCACTACGATAGCGAGCAGTACCATGACCACGCCAATTGATTTGCCGGCAAAAACCAGCCAACCATAACGTCTCCATTCCGGATCTTCGAGACGCAACGCCAGGCGAGAGAGCTTCTGCGAAAATGATAGCTTCGGTCCAGATCCCGGGCGGACAAACGTAGTGTCGCTCGATAGCTTGTTTCCCCGTCCGAATGGGTTTAGTTTTAGGATACGTTCAATCACGGTGCCGATCGCCATGCGGTTTCTCCTGTACTCCTCGTAAGATTTGATGAATGACTTCGCCTGCGGTCCTGAATGTCATAGTCTGACGCTCACTTGCATCGGAGCATGTTTCAAGCTGGCTATTTCGCGGGGGACTTGTAATCGAAGGTAAACATCCACCCAAAGATGAGCATGAGCGTCCGTTGTCTTTGGGTTTGACGGTGGGCGGCATACACGGTCGCGTGCCGCCCATTTCGTCACACTTCGCACTGCTTAGAACAGGAAGCCGATCTCGACCACGCCACGGGTCTGGGTTCCGAGCGTCCCGAGGGAACCAAAGGCAGAGCCCGGCGTGAAGCTGGTGGCTTGCACAAAAGAAATATCGCCGCGGGTGAAGAACTTCTGATATTGGTACGTGGGAGTCGCGGTGAGCGACCAGGCCGCGCTGCCGGAGCCGTACAACATGTTGAAGGAATTTGAGGGGATGCTTCCTGAACTTGAGATGTATTCGAAGCGCCCGGCCATCGACCATCCTTTCTTCAAGGTCTTGCTGGCCAAAATCGCACCACCCCACGCTTGTGAGCCCTGCGGGACACCGATCGTGGGATTGGTCGGAACGCCGTTGTATTGAACGTAGGGCTGGATGACCCAGCCATTCTTCGTGTAGGTGTACATGGCGACGTACATTGTGCCGTTGTTCTGTACGGGGGTAGCCAGGTTCGACCAGTTGGTTTGTCCGAGGTATCCCATACCGATGAACGCCAGGCTGTGCGCTCCCTTGGTGTAGGTCAGTGAGCCACTCAGACCCGAATAGCGGTTGGAATAATAGTTGTCGTTCCAGCTAAACGAGGCCGTCAAGTACTTTCCTATACCCTGATTGATCTGCACCCCGCGAGTGATCGCGTTCTCCTGGTTCCACAACAGGCCGCGCTCGATGTTCATGTTTTGGAAACTGAAGGTGTACTCAGCGCCCATCAACGTCGGCAACAAACCAAACTGGATCGAGGTGGTTTTCGTTGGTAGAAGCTTCACGAAAGCCACCGGGACCGGGCCGTACAGGTCGGTGATGGTCTTCTCGGTGGAAATAAAAGGCGTCCCCAGAGAGCTAATCTGATAAGCGCCGGCCTGCACGTAGAACTGCCACCAGCCCGTAGTCTTCTGGATCCAGACCTGGCCGTTGCTGAGTGCGCCATTCGGGCCGGTGTTGCCGGGCACGGAGTTCGACTGGAACAGGCCCATGCCGCTAACGATGCCGTTCAGGCTGAGCTTGCCGAGAGGGCCGGCTTCCAAAATGATCGGTGGCGAACCCGCCAGCGGTCCGGTGATCGAAGGCGTGGGGAGAGCAGTGGGGGCATCGGCTGGAGCAGCCGGCGTGGCAGCTGGAGTCGTTGTCTGCGGTGCGTCGGCTGGCTTCGGAGGTGGCGCGTCTTGCGCCATCCCCGGCGAAGCGGAAAATATCGCAAGGCTCATGCCAAGTAGTGCAGTACACGCTCGGGAGAAAAGTCTCATTTCGAAGGCTCGCTTTCTTCAGAGTGTCCCGCGCCCATCGGTCGGATGAGTCAGCGGCTCGTTGACTAGAGACTCTGACGCTAACGAACCGCGTGTCCTCAGTCCAACGCATAGTTCCGCTGAGGCCAATCGAAATTTCTGCGAAAGTTGTTTTTTATGCTGGCGATAAGCGGCGCTTATTCAAGCGGCGCGGTTCGATAGATGGTTGCGTGCGGCAGGCGATTGCTCTCAGTGATTTACGCAACGGAAATGGTTTCGAGCAGAGCTCCAGAAATCCAAATTGAAAAGCCGGAGCTTGAGGGCTCCGGCATGAGAAGAAAAATTTCATTGGAAAATACTTACAGCATCAGCTTGATTATCAGGCCTCGAGGAACGTCGCATCGAGCGCATGCGATTCGATCAATCTCGGGGCGTCCACTTCAAAAGCGCCTGCGGACTTAAATCGCGGGAGCCCGTTGCGCACCATCTCGATAAACGCCACCGCCGAGCGCGGCAGGGTGCGGTCCTGGTGATAAACCAAGGCGAGTTCACGCGACAGGTCGGTGTCCGACAGCGGAACCAGGCGCAGATCGCCGGCGCGGCATTCCTTGCGCGCAAAGCTCTCGCTGATCAGCGAGATTCCTATGCCTGATGCGACGAACGCTTTGATCATTGCGATGCTGGGCAACTCCATGGCCACCCGCAACTGAGACTGATAGGGGCGGAAGAGCTTATCCATGGTCTTGCGCGTGTGACCGGCCTTAGGCAGGATGACCGGATAATCCACCATGGCTTCAACCGATACCGAATCCAGTTGTCCAAGGGGATGGCTGGGGCTCGTCATTAGCACCAGGCGGTCATGGAAGATGCGCTTGACGACGAGGCGGGAAGCCTTCACCGGCATGGTCACGATGCCAACGTCGATCAGGCCATCCTGCAGGCGCTCCAGGATTTTGTGGCTGAAGTTGCGATAGATGCTGATCTGCACGTCGGAGTATCGCCTGCGATATTCGCCGAAGGTCTCCGGCAGAACGTAGAGGCAGGTGGCTTCATTGGCGCCGATCGCGAGAACTCCGCGAGGAGTGTTGTCCTGATCGACCACTGCGCGCAGCGATTCGCCGCGCAAGGCCAGCAGACGGTTGGCGTACTCGAACAGCACTTCGCCGGCCGGGGTCAGTGTCACGCGTTTGCCCGAACGATCCAGCAACTTGGTGCCATACTCCTGTTCGAGCTGGCGGATTTGCGCGCTCACCGCCGACTGCGAGCGGAACACCTTCTCCCCGGCACGGGAGAAGTTGCCCAGCTTCACAACTTCCAGAAAGGTCGTAAGTTGATCGAAGTCCACGCAGACACTCCACCTGAAACGCTTTTGCCAGCGCTGAAATCAAATGCGCTGGTCCAACAACTTCTATCTATCCGGAGTAGCACTTACGCCAGTCTTGTCGCTGGCTTCGCTTGAGATACTTGATCGGCCCTTTCATGCGACTTCGAACGCCGCATGCAAAAAAGGGTGCGCGAAGGCAGTTCAACCTAGTTCAGGTTATTGATAAAGTCTAGAAGTCGGTGGGTGATTGAGGAAATTGATAGTTTTTATCGAGCGCATAAGATTGCGTGATTCGAAACGCGCAACTCATTGGCCCGGCACATCTTTACCATTTGCGATTGCAAGTGCGCCGCAATGATCGTTGTGTAAATGCTGAGGGAAACTGGCTGTCTCAGCCTGGAGTCTCGCGGAGGGTTTCAACTGCGAGGCGATCTCGAGGTCCAGCGCAACAAAAAGGTGCCGCGGCGTTGGATTCACGCCTAGCGGCACCCTTGGTAGGAGAAGCTCTTACTTTACTGCGTCAACTGTCTTGTCGGCGGCCTTCTTGGTGGCATCGCCGGTGGCGACGGCAGCCTTCTTGGTACCCTTCGCGGTGGCCTTGGAGGCATCAACGGTGGCGTCGGCGGTCTTGTCGGCGGCCTTCTTGGTTCCGTGAGCAACATCCTTGCTCGCGTCCTTGGTCGCGTCGCCAGTGGCGACAGCGGCCTTCTTGGTGCCCTTTGCAGTGGCCTTGGAGGCGTCAACGGTTGCGTCGGCGGTCTTGTCGGCGGCCTTCTTGGTTCCGTGGGCAACATCCTTGCTCGCGTCCTTCACGCCGGTGACGACATCCTGAGCGTACAGCGAAGGCCCAAACATCAGGGCTGTTCCGACTACAGCAATCCAAAACTTCTTCATTACGAATCTCCCCGGCTCGATCGAGCCGTCAAATCTCAGAAATTCCTCCGTCGTAAGATAGCCGTCTGCCGGACGGAAATTCCGGTCAATTAGGGGGCATTACTCTCTTATCGTGAAGGTACCGTAAGGATAGCATTTCGGGTTTGCACCCTTCCAGCAAGCCGCAGAAAAGCGAGGCCGATGTTCTGCTAGATTGTGGTTATTGTGACCGAGCCGACCTTCTTTCGCACCGCGTCCACCTTCCGTAAATGGCTGGAAGAGAACCATGATCGGACACCGGAGCTGCTGATCGGGTTTCACCGAGTGGACTCCGGAAAGGGTGGCATCACGTACCGCGAAGCGCTTGACGAGGCGCTGTGTTTCGGCTGGATTGACGGCGTGCGCAAACGCTTCGACGCCGATAGCTACACCATCCGCTTCACACCGCGCAAGCCGAGCAGCATCTGGAGCGTCGTCAATACCACCAGGATCGACAAATTGATCAACATGGGTCGAGTGCACCCGGCGGGCCTGAAAGTGTTCCAGCAGCGCGATGAAAAGAGATCGAAGCTCTATTCCTATGAAGTGGGGAACTGCAAGTTCGCTCCAGAGCACGAAGAGCAGTTCCGGGCTGATCCCACAGCGTGGGAGTTCTACCAGGCGCAAGCGCCGTGGTATCGCCGCGTCTCGTGCTATTGGGTGATGAGCGCCAAGCGCGAAGAGACACGACTGCGCCGCCTAGCCACGCTGATTGACGACTCGGCCAACGCCCGCCGCATCAAACAACTCACTGCGAATCCCAAAAAACCAGAGTAGTCTGTCGCAGGACAATTGGGGACACTCATGCATCGCTTCTTCTCGACTACGCTGTTGATCGCACTGCTGTTCTGTTTACCCGTACAACTCATGGCGCAATCGCCGGATCGCTGGTCCGAGCAGAGAGCCAACGCCTGGTATCAGCAGCAGCCCTGGCTGGTCGGCAGCAATTACATCCCAGCCTCGGCGATTAACGAACTGGAGATGTGGCAGGCGTCGACCTTCGATCCCCAGCAGATCGACAAGGAACTGGGCTGGGCCGAAGGACTGGGCATGAACACCATGCGTGTCTTCCTGCACGATCTTTTGTGGCAGCAGGACGCAGCAGGGTATAAGCAGCGGCTCGACCAGTTCCTCACCATTGCCGCCAAGCACCACATCCGTCCGGTGCTGGTGCTCTTCGATTCCTGCTGGGACCCGTTGCCCAAACTCGGTCCGCAGCGCGCACCCATGCAGGGCGTTCACAACTCCGGATGGGTGCAGAGTCCGGGCGCAAAAGCTCTGGAGGATGCATCACAGTATCCGCGGCTGAAGTCTTACGTTGTGGGAGTCGTCGGCGCCTTCGCCAACGATCAACGCATTCTCTCCTGGGACGTGTGGAACGAACCCGGCGGCTTCCAGTATGGGTACTACGAACAGCAGGAGCCGAAGAACAAGATCCAACTGGTGCTGGCACTGCTGCCGCAGGTCTTCACTTGGGCGCGCTCGGCAAACCCCACACAGCCGTTGACCAGCGGGTTGTGGGAAGGCGACTGGCCGAAGTCAGGGCCCACGCCGATGGAAGTGATTCAGTTGCAGAACTCCGACATTATCACCTTCCACAATTACAGCTGGCCGGAGAATTTCGAGAGCCGCGTGGTATGGCTGGAAAAGCAGCACCGCCCGATTATCTGTACCGAGTACATGGCGCGTTCGGCGGGAAGCACGTTTGACGGCGTGCTGCCCATCGCGAAGAAGCATCACGTCGGAGCCATCAACTGGGGATTGGTGGTGGGCAAGACGCAGACGAACTTTCCGTGGGAGTCATGGCAGCATCCTTATGTGCTCGACCAACCGCCGGTTTGGTTTCACGACGTGTTTAGGGCGGACGGGACGCCGTATCGAGAGAGTGAGGCGCAACTGATTCGGCAGTTGACCGGGAAGACTGCTGTGGCCGCGGCTCAATGAGGTATGTGCAGGTGATTGCATTTTTGGTGCAATTTTTGCAGTAGTTCTGAACGAAAATACTGTTATCACGACTCTTTAGAATCAATGGTTTGGGCGGAAATTGTTTCAATGTCATTGATTCCAGATGATTTATACGTATCCAAGTCTCAGCATTGGACTTAGCGCGCCAGTTTTGGCCGGCTTCGGGGTGCTGTTGTCCTGATTCGGGAATTGAAGTTGGCAGTTTTCGGTTGTCAAAGAGCGATCCATTTCCCCGCAGCGGCGAGGCGGATGGGCCAAGAGACACCAATCCCCTAGCCTCACGGGACATGATTTTACCGAAGTGGAGTCCGACTGGATAGGACGCAGGACACAGAGGTGCGTGATAAGGGACAAACCCACCCACGGATTTGCCCGGATTACGCGGATACGACGGATCAACCAGAGCGTCGATTACCTCAGCGGCTAAAGCCGAGATTTTTAGGTGACTAGCAATGCACCGCTGAAGCGGTGCTCCACCCATTCCGGCTGAAGGATCTTAGTTCCCACCCTTTCCCAAAAGAAGGGAAAGGATGGGGCACCCCGATTTCACATTATCTAACCGATGTCTTTGCAGAACGCGCAGAGAATCCCTGCGCGGACCCGGGCCACCTGACACCTGAGGTGCTAGAAATGGAAGCCAATCTCGGCGGAAATTGTGCGCGGCGGAACGTAGTGCGTACCGCTGAACGTGGACAGAAAGTTGTATAGCGTGTACTTGTTTGTCAGATTGATTACGGTGACTTGCGCGCTCCATTTGTATCGGTCGCCGTTGAACAAATTGTTCTGACCGATGGCGAGGTCGAACAGATTTCGCGGTGCGATGCGCTGGGGGTTGTGGTCGTCGTTCTGGGTGTCCGGCGCGGGAATGCTTACCAGATTTGAACCGTACTGTGACGCGAGACATACGGAAGGCAGTGCAGCATATGGTGTTGCATGCTGACTGCCGCAGTACAGGCCTGCCTGGAACTGCTGATCGGCAGTGAGCCCGCTGAGGGCGACCGCAGGCTGGCCGTTCAACGTCGTGGATTGCGGACAATCGTTAGTTGGGCCGATTCCGTAACACGGCACGGCACCCGCGACGAGTCCGCTGTCGTAGCGCCAGTTGAAGCTGAGCCACGGCGCCCGCTGCCACGGTAGCTGATAGTGCAGCGACGTGGTCTGGTTAAAGACCTCGTCGTGGTCGATGCGGAAGGGATACCCACCGCTCTGTGGGGTCACCCCCAACCCGCCAACTTGCGGCGGGAAGAAGCGCGCTGCCACGCTGGACATCACAACCAGTGCGCTGAAGCCGTGGAAGTTCGGAACGTTAGCGCGCAATGCCCATCCGGGAATCTTTGAGTTGTTCCACTGCACCGGGAAGGTGATCGGCGTATTGCCCAGCACGCTGAAGTCGTAGGGGTTGTGAGTGTACTTCCAGATGTACTCGCCGGAAATGACAAGGTATTTTCCAAGGCCCTGCTGCAATCCAGCATGAAATTCGCTGCGGCCTCCGGGAGCGAGCGACGCAGGCACACAGGGAACCAGGGCGGCAATCACCGGAGAATTACATCCCGTACTCGACAAGACCAGGTTTTCGTTGAACGGCGTTTCCATCGTGCGCGCGTACGAGACACGGAGGACGGTGTTCGTCTTCTGCAGATTGTAGGAAATTCCCACACGCGGCTCGGCCTGCCGGGTCACTGCGAGCCCATTGTACAGGTCGCCGCGGATTCCCAGGTTGAAAGTCCAGTTCTTCAAGCTGATGGCGTCCTGGACATACATCGAGAGCTCTTTCACGTCGGTATGGCCGACAAACGGGTACAGGGTGCTGTGTGAAGTGGCGCAACCGGATGCCGGAGACGGAAACGGCCGGGTCAGGTCATAGCAGCTCAACAGGGTCGTAAACCCAGGGTTCGCCTGATATCCGGCGGCCGCGCAATGTGAGGGATCGTCGAATCCTGCGACCGGCTGGCCCTGCGCGTTGACGCAAGGCGCGTTGAGCAGCGGGCTGACGATTCCCAGTTGGTCGTTCTCGTTCAAGAAGGTCTGCTCATACACCGCGCCGGCTTTCACGTTGTGGATGCCTTTGGTGTAAGTCAGGTTGGAAAGCACGCCCGCATTGGTGAGGTTGCGCTGTTGCGCGACCGTTTCCTGCTGAATCGGGCCGTAATCGGCGAATGGATTATTGCTCGGGTAATAGTTGAACTGGTCGCGCCGCACGAATCCCGACAGCGTAAAGAGGGAATTGGGGCTGAGCGTGTGTGTCCAAGAGGGCGCGATATTGAAGGTGTCGATTTTGGAGCGCTGGTCGGTTGGGCCTACCGGATTGCCATTCGGACCGAGGACGCCGATATTCAGGTTGTCGTATGAGTTTGGCGTCTGGAACCAGGAGCGGGTGAAGCCAAGGTTCACGTGAAGCGCGTCATTGGTGGAGAAAACGTAGTCGAAGCGATCGAATACATTCTCCTCATTGCCTTTCGCGTGCATGACCACGAACTCTGGCGGATCGAGGAAGCGGCCCGAGTTAAGCCCGTTGGCGGCGATAAAGTTTCCCCATTTCTTGCCCCCGTATGCCAGATTGAAATCGACGTTAGTGGTGCCGAACGAGCCGTACGAGGTGGTGATGCCACCATGTGGCGTGATGGACCCAAGTCCCGAGCGCGTGGTCACGTCGATTACCAGGCTGGTCTTGTCTCCGTATTCGGCAGGGGGAGCTCCGGCGATGACCTCCATCGACTGAACCGCATCAAGCGGGATTTGGTTCGAGAATACCTTGCTCTGCTGATCGGTAATCGGCTGGCCGTCCAGCGAGAAAGAGTTGGATGCGTGATCGCCCATGCCATGGAAGAGGCCATTCGAATCGGCGGCTACCCCCGGCGTCGCCAGCGTGACCAGCGAACTGAGCGCCGACGAACTGCTTTCCAGCGGAAGTGTGTCAAACAGTTTGCGATCCACGTCGGTGTGAAACGTGGGGCTGTTCTCTACCAGTTCGCCACCGTCGCCTTCTACCGTGATGTTCTCCGATGACGCGCCGATCTTCAGGACGACCTTGACGCTGACTGGCACCGAGGAACGGACCTCGACGTCTTGTGAAAAGTTCGCGAACCCCATCAGGGTTACCGTGAGGCGATAAGGATTGAGAGGGACGTTGGGAAAGTTGAACTTTCCGGCGTCATCGGAGGTTACGGTCCGGGTGTAGGCGCTGATCGGGTTCACGATCTTTACAGTCGCGCTGGGCACGACCGCGCCGGTTGCGTCGGCCACCGTACCGGTGATGCTGCCTGCGTTGCCGGTGGACTGCGAAAACGCTGCCGTCATTAGCATTAGCAGCGCCGCCAGGGTGGACAGGAAATACGGCCATGTGGCGCGGCGGAACGTGATTCGACTGCCTTTGTGCAGCAATGCTGCGGGTGAAAATGGTTGTGCGCCATCGCCAATCTGCGAAGAAAAGTAACGAAACATCCGGACCTCCAATAGCTGCCGCCACCTTCCGCAATAACGCAAATACAAAGCGTTAACGGAAAGGGTTTTCCGATAAATCAATGACTGGTCCGCTCGCCCAAATTGCGCGAGCCGAGAGTCAAAGGGAATTCAGCGTCGATTAGAGGTTTTGCGGGGGAGGACGAATGTACGAGGAAGCTACGTGAAGCTGAGATTGAAGTTGTGCCTCCAATACCGCAAGTCGTGCGGACTGCTGAACCGGCGCAGGCGCAGAACTGACTGCGGTGACGACTGCCGCGCTATGCGCGACCACGCACAATGAGCAGTGCGAAGCCGGAGAGGACTGACTCGCCAGGGCGTCGTGCACGTGTACTGCCTGCACGAAGCCGAATCCCGCCATGACCAGCACGAAGAGCAGAGCCGTCCATTTCCGGAGCTGCGGGCGTTCGAATTGGCAAATGACGGTCATAACAGGAGGCGTAACGATACTTTACCAGAACTTAGACGTGGGAGTCGAAGCCGAGGAAGCAAAAATATCGACGGAGTGCCCAAAAAAGGGCGTTCATAATGACATCTCTGGAAGGTAAGTGAACGCGTTCCCGCGCTTACGCCGCAGCCACGCGCAGGATCAGGTTGTCCTGCTCGCTCTTGCTTTCGGCGCCGATGGTGAAGGCGTCTAGCAGGTTCAGCGACAGCGCGTACTTGATGGCCTCGCTCTGCTTGTTGCGCAGATCGCCCTGGCCGAGGATCTTCATCCCGATCAGCCCTTTGCCCGACGACTTCATCTGTTGCATCACACTGACCACGGTGGCGGGATCGTCGTCCATGTGCGAGCCGATGGGATTGATGCGTACCAGGTCCACCTCTACCCACGGCGACTTCGCGGCGGCGCGCAGCGCTTCGATGGTGTGGCACGAGCAGCCATGAGCGCGGATAATGCCTTTCTGCTTCGCTTCCGACAGAACGTCCATCGTGCCTTTGAAACGCTCGGTCCAGTCGCCTTCGGTCATGCAGTGCATGAGCACGATGTCGAGGTAGTCGGTGCCCAACTCTTTGCGATAGCGGTCGAGATCGGAGCGCATTTCCTGGGGCGTTCGCGATGGGCTCTTGGTCATCACCGTGACCTTGTCGCGCGGAAGTTGCTTGAGCGCCGCGGCCACATGCGGATGGCTGCCATAGGAATCGGCTGCGTCGAAAAATCGCAATCCGTGGTCGTAGCCGTTGAGGAGAAGCCCTGAAAGTCCAGCAACGCCGAGTGCTGTCTGGTTGGAGTGTTTGGCATACCCGACAGTTCCGGTGCCCATCGCCAGACGGCTGGTCTTGATCCCTGTCTTGCCCAGAGTGACCGTATCGCTAGCGGCGTACTTGCGCGGAAGCTGCGTCTCGGCCAACGCATTCAGTATGGAGTTGCGCGCCAGCCACGCGGCTCCGAGTCCCAGGGAAGTATTGACGATGAACTCTCTGCGCTTCATGTGATGCTCCTGGAGCAAACGAGGCCCGATCGATGTCTTCTTAGACTCCGATTGTAGGCAGTTGGCACCATCGGCGGCGCATTTTTTCCAGTTTTGATTTTCGCCGCCATTGTGCGAACCTTACCCCCGTGCGTGCCGTTGCCATTCTGTCGCCTTTCGTCACCGAAGACGCCATCCGGCCATTTGAAATACCGGGCGTCAGCATCTTCACTGGCAACGAACTCGATCCCACGGACGAGCCCGATGCGGCATTGATTTTTGGCGGCGATGGAACCGTGCATCGACACCTCGGAACGCTGGCGTTACGACGGACACCCATGCTGGCCGTGCCGATGGGCAGCGCCAACGATTTCGCTGCCACAATTGGTATCGACAGCGTCGAGCAAGCGCTGGCGGCGTGGAAGCAGTTCTGCGAAACCCGCGAGAACGCACGCTCGATCGACCTGGGAACCATTCAGCTGTTACATCCGGTGGAAGCTGCCGAGATGCTGCCCGCATTGCGCGATGACGATCCCGATCCCTGGGAAGACGATTCGCTGGAGACCCTGCACTTCGTTCCAGACGGCCCGCGCCGCGACCTGCCACCGTTGGGTCCGCGCATCGAACACTCGCAAGCGCGGCGCTGGCTCGACGCTGAACGCGAAGCGTCGCGCACTACCTACTTCACTTGCATAGCGGGGACCGGATTGGATGCCGCGGTCAGCCGCCAGACCATGAAGCATCCGCGCTGGTTGCGGGCGCATGGCGGATACGTGGTTGCGCTGCTGCAGGTGTTGGGTGGTTTTCATCCGCCGCAAGTCACGGTGTCGTTGGAAATCGATGGTAACTGGCAGACGCCGGTGCGCGAGCCGGGCATGTTGATCGCGGTGGGTAATGGCCCGCGTTATGGCAGCGGCATGCGGCTCGCCCATCTCGCCGAACTGGACGACGGACTGCTCGACGTGTGCTTTGTGCGCCAACTCAGCAAGCTGCGACTGGCGCGCTTGTTTCACGTGGTATTTCGCGGCGCCCACCTCGGCATGAAAGAGGTGGAGTACTGGAAGGCCACGCGCGTTCGCCTGCAGACCGATCCGGTCATGGAATTATTTGCCGACGGCGAGTACATCTGCGCCACGCCGGTGGAACTGGCCGTCCAGCGCAACGCCCTGCGCGTGATCGTGCCCGCGTAGCCTGCTGCGGTGACGGTCCACACGACCCGATGATAGATGAAGATCGGTGATCCACGTCATGTAGAGGAGTGACGGAAGAGCGCGCAGCTCCGAAGCGCAAGCCGCTAGGATGAACCTTAGACATCGGCCGGACTCTGTTCGGCTATCAGCCACATTCCGCTTGCGAGGTACGTATGCCTTTGCATCAAAACTATGCAGCAGCAGCTCAATCTAGCCGGCGTATCTCTAGCAATCTTGCAATCCTTCTCTTATTGCCGATCTTAAGCGCAGCTCAATCTGCAAATCGAGCAGCCTCTGTGCCGTCGCCTGCGGCGCAGCCATCATCGTCGCAAACTCAAGCCGCCACGAGTGACGGTTCCGCCAACGAGGCGGTCATCTTCGAACGCAATGCAACAAAGGTCTCCTTCGAAGCGGACGGCAGCGGTTTACATGAGATCACAGTCGTGATGCGGGTGCAGTCACAAGCCGGCGTGCAGCAACTCGCGGTACTTTCGTTTCCGTACACCAGCGACAACCAGACCGTCGAGGTCGATTATGTGCGCGTGAAGAAGCCGGACGGCACGGTAGTGGTCACGCCCGACTACAACATCCTGGACATGCCGGCCGATGTCAGCCGCCGCGCTCCGATGTATAGCGACATCCACGAGAAGCATGTCACGGTGAAGGCCCTCGCAGTTGGCGATGTACTCGAATATGTGGTGCGCTATCGCACATTCAAGCCGCTGGTGCAGGGACAATTCTGGTTCCAGTACAGCTTCAGCAAGACCTACATCATCAAGGACGAGGAACTGGAGATAAGTGTTCCGCGCGACAAGTACCTGAGAATCGAGCACCCGGACTACCCGCCGCAGGTCACGGAGAGCGGAACCCGCAAGGTTTACAAATGGAAGACCAGCAACCTCTCGGTGAAAGATCGCGAAGAGTTGCAGAAATTGCGAGAGGCGCCGAAACCTTCGGTGCAGCTCACGACCTTCCGCGATTGGGCGGAAGTGGGAGGCTGGTACGAGCAACTACAACGCCCGCAGCTCACCGTCACTCCGCAGATACAGGCCAAGGCGGCGGAGTTGACCAAAGGCCTGGGCAGCGATGACGACAAGATCCGCGCCATCTACAACTATGTTTCCTCACATTTCCACTACGTTTCGCTGTCATTCGGCATCGGACGATACCAGCCGCATTCGGCCGAAGACGTGCTGGAAAACGAGTACGGCGATTGCAAGGACAAGCACACGCTTCTGGCAGCGTTGTTGAAGGCGGCGGGATACGAGGCGTGGCCAGCGCTGATGAATGCCAGCCGCAAGGTCGATCCCGAGATTCCGTCACCCGGGCAATTCGACCACGTCATCACGGCGGTGCCGCGCGGAGCCAGCATGTTGTGGCTTGACACCACTCCGGAAGTGTCGCCGTTCGGCCTGATCCTGGCGAACCTGCGCGACCGCTACGCGCTGGTGATTCCGCCAAGCAAGGCGGCTTCGCTAATGATGACTCCGGCGCAACCGCCATTTCCTGCGCTCCAAGCCTTCAACGTTGAAGGGAAACTAAGCGCCGACGGGACCTTCGCCGCACATGTGCAACACACCACCCGGGGCGATTCCGAGGTGATATTCAGATCGGGTTTCCGCAGTGTGTCGCCCGCGCAATGGAAAGAACTGGAGCAGCGAGTTAGCTACGGTTCCGGATTCAGTGGCGACGTTGACAATGTGAAGGTCAATGCAACGGAGGAGACGGACAAGCCGTTTCAGGTTTCCTACGATTACACGAAGAAATCGTTTGGAGACTGGGAAAACCATCGCATTGTTGCGCCCCTGCCGTGGTTCGGATTTGAGAGCACGGCCACCGACGAGAAGAAACCAGCGGAGCCCGTAATACTCGGGGCACTGGGCGAGGTTGTCCTTACATCCAAGACTTCATTGCCGACGGGCTTTGCGCCGAAGTACTCCGACAAGCTGGACCTGAGTGAAGACTTCGCCGACTACCATGCGTCCTATTCCATAGAGAACGGAGTGCTAACCGCTAACCGGCGTCTCATTATCAAAAAAAGTGAGGTCCCGCCGTCATCCTGGGACGCCTACACGAAATTCCGTAAGGCGCTAGGCGAGGAGCGCGATCGCTACGTTAACTTGGCCACCCGCGCAACTGAATATCCGCCGGGAGAGGGACCGGTCAAAGCTGAAGCGGCCGCGACCAAGACGAGTTCAACGACTGACGGCTCAGGCTCTGGTGCCAAGACGGTCTCGTCAGCGCAAGAGATTCAAGCGGAAGCAGCGCGACGCAACCCCGAGGCTGCGAGGCTTATGCGGCAGGGGGCAGAAGCCGGGGATCGTGGCGACATCACCCAGACCGAGGAGTCCTTTCGCCAAGTGATCGCACTGGACCCCAAATATCCCGGCGTCCACGTTGGTCTTGCTTTGGTGTATGCGCGGCAACGAAACCTCGAAGGTCTTCTGCGTGAGGCGCGCCTAGAGGTCGAATATCATCCGGAAATCATAGCTACTTACCCGATGCTCTCGGGAGTCCTTGATGGCACAAACCATCATGAAGAAGCCATCGAAGTTGCTCGCCAGTGGTTGAAGGCCGACCCCGGCAATCGCGATGCCGCCCTTGCGTTGTCGAAAATGTTAGCCGATAGCCACGGGAGCGCCGAGGCGGTTGCGATGCTCGAGAGTGCCCTCAAGATTTCTCCCGACAGCCCAAGTCTGCAATACAAACTCGGCGAACTTTATCTGAAAAACAAACAAACCGATCAGGGAGTAGCGCTGCTGAAAAAAGCCATTGTGACCGACAGCAGTCGCGAGTCGCTGAACAACGTAGCATATGCCCTGGCCGACGCAAATGTGGAGTTGGATCTTGCCCAGGAGTATGGCGAAAAAGCGCTGGCACAGACGCAAGCTTTGACCACGAAAGCGGCTGACGATCAGGAAGGCTTTAAGAGCACCCGCCAACTCGAGTACGTATGGGACACCATGGGCTGGATCTATTTTCGGCGTGGCGACGATCAAAGGGCATTGGCCTACATACGTGCGGCATGGATGGTAGGACAACGAGCGGTGTACGGCGACCACCTGGGCCAGATTTACGAAAAGATGGGCATGAAGTCGGAGGCGGTGCACGTATACAAACTCGCATTGGCTTCAACCGGCGGCAATACTGCGGATCTCCGCAAACGTTACGAACATCTTTCCGGTGGCAAGGCCAGCGAGGCAGATGTCCCACGACTCCGGCGAAGTCCCAATGGTGCGTTTGAACCCTCGCCCGGCGAAGAACTAAGCCGTATGCGTTCGGCAAAACTCACCTCCTCGTCGAAAGAGTCAGGCAATGCCACGTTTACCATCATTTTCTCTCCCGTCAAGCCGAATCCCGTTAAGTTCGTTAGCGGAGACGAATCCCTGAAAGCGATGAGTGGCGAGGTGGCTGGGGCGAAGTATAAGGTGGAGTTTCCAGATTTAGGCCCGTTTCAGATCTACCGCCGCGGCATGCTGGTTTGCTCTAGCGTCGCGGGGTGCGAGGTTGTGCTGACGCTGCCGGATGACACCTACTAGAGCAATTTCTGGGTTGGTGTACCCGTCTGGCGGCCCGATGTACCGCCGGGTTGAAACCCGGCTCAATATTCAAGAAAGGCACGATAACGCCGCGCTAAAGCGCGGCTCTTCCACCTCTGTTTAGGGGTACAGCAACTCCGAAACCGGTCTAGATCGACTCCTCGCCCATCCTGCCCGCGCCTGGTGGTGCGACGATCTCGAAGGAATCCAACCGAGTGCCCGCGGCCAGCGTCATAGGTGGCGTGGATTATAACCCTAATGGCTAAATCCGTAACAACCGCATTCGTCGTAATTCTTGAGATTCTTAATGGCTCGGTCAACCACTTTTGGTAGCTCTTGTCGCGAAATCGGCTGATGCGGGAACCACGCGGCTACTCGCGGGTATCCGATCGGATACCGCACAGCCGAGGGCGCAGCGTCTCGGCCCACCCCGCTTAAACTCATCTTGTTGCAAATACAGCAGAATGACCCAGCCAACCAGCCCTCCTGCGCTTTGGCATACCGCTTGCTCTAGTACAAAGCGTCAAGGCAAGCATTCAGCAGATACGCTGGGGGGTTTGCAAGAACAAATTCAGTTTGGGTTCCACTGCAAGGAGCCCCAAGGAGGATGTCATGAAACGCAACCTGATCGGGATTCTGGCGCTGGTAGTGTTGATTAGCTCCACGGGCGCCTTTGCTCAGTCGTACGCGAAGGCCGATGTGCCCTTTGCTTTCACCGTCGGATCGGCGCAACTGCCGGCCGGCACCTACGAGGTCAAGGCCCTCGGCGCAGGCAATAGCTCCATCATGATCCAGAACCACGACACCAATGCGGCCGCCATGTCGAACGCCGGACGCGAGCAGCCCCGCAGCACCCGCGCCAAGCTGGTGTTCCATCGTGTCGGCAACTCCTACTTCCTGGCGGAAGTCTGGCGCAGCTCGTCCGCGGAAGGCATGATCCTTCCCGCCTCCAAGCAGGAGAAGGACCTGGCGAAGGAAATGCAACTTGCCAAGGGACCTTCGGGCGGATACGAAGAAGTGGTCATCGCGTTGAACTAAACCCCTTGCAACCCAAACGAGAGGCCGGAGCCCCCACCGCTCCGGCTTTTTAATGTTTGGCAGCCGGTTTCTGTGAGCGCCGTTGACACAACCACACCGTCGGGCTAGGTTTCTAGGAATGCCCACGCCCGCGCTCCAGGAGCAATTTGGCCAGATCGACATCTATCTGTTCGACCAGCTTCTGAAAGGCCGCATCACGTCCGGAATGCGAATCCTGGACGCCGGATGCGGTTCCGGTCGAAACCTCGTCTACTTCCTGCGCGAGGGGTACGAAGTTTACGGCGCGGATTCGGACGCCCAGTCCGTGGAAAGCGTCCGCTCCCTTGCGCGGATGTTTGCGCCCGATCTTCCAGCATCGAATTTTCGAGTCGAACCCGTGGAACACATGTCTTTCGACGATTCCTGCGCGGATGTGGTCGTCAGTAACACTGTCCTCCATCTCGCCGCCGACGACGCACAGTTCGAGCGAATGCTGCAGGGATCGTGGCGCGTTCTTAAGCCCGGCGGGCTCTTTTTCTGCCGCCTTGCATCCACGATCGGCATGGAGAGCCAGTTCAAACGTGTCCAGGGACGCCGCTTCCAGTCGCCGGATGGCGCTGAGCGGTATCTGGTGGACGAGGCGCTGCTCGCCTCAATCGCCGAACGGTTGGGTGGGGAACTGGTCGAGCCGTTGAAGACCACCGTTGTCCAAAATCAGCGCTCGATGACCACCTGGGTACTGCAGAAGAAATTGCAGTGAGAGAAGCGGCCCTATTTCATCGCCCGTTGTGACAACTCGGTGACAATCCGGGCTCCCAGTCCGTCTAAGATGAATCCGGCAAGCCGTGCTTTGCGTACTACTTTTTGTGCATCTTCGGGTTTCAGGCTGGGTCTATACTGATAGGTAGAACATGTCCACCCCGGTTTTGACCAAGGCGGAGACTGAGAAGCCCCCGACCCTCGAGCAGCACCACGATATCCTGCCCACTCTCTTCGGCGAAGGGCAGGGTCTCTATCCGCAGCGCAAGGACACTTTCGTCTATTCGTTCATTCTGCACATGATCGCTGCCGGCCTGCTGATCTGGTCTGGACACTGGGTTGTGACCCACGAGGACGAGATCAAACAGCAGGTGGTGGGACTGGTGACCGACGTCAGCCCCTATCTGCCTCTGCCGGTGTCGAACAAACGTGCAGGTGGCGGCGGTGGTGGCGGCGACCGCGACAAATTGAATGCTCCCAAGGGCGCGCTGCCCAAGCTCTCGAAAGATCAGATCGTGCCTCCTGCGATTGTAGTGCGCAACGAAAATCCCAAGCTGGTGGTCGATCCCAGTGTGGTGGTTCCGCCTGAACTCAAGCTGCCTACGGTTGGCGCTCTGGGCGATCCTCTGTCGAAGGTAATCGGTCCGCCCTCTAATGGCACGGGCTACGGCGGCGGCATCGGGAGCGGCAGCGGCGGTGGCGTTGGTTCCGGCACAGGCCCGGGCGTCGGTCCGGGACACGGCGGCGGGTACGGGGGCGGAGCCTATCGCGTCGGCGGCGGTGTCAGTGCGCCGAAAGCCCTCTACGCGCCCGATCCGGAATACTCGGAAGAAGCTCGCAAAGCCAAATACCAAGGGACCGTGGTGCTCTGGCTGGTGGTGAGCGCGGATGGCCGTCCGCAGCAGATTCGCATTCAACGCGCGCTCGGCATGGGGCTGGACGAAAAAGCCATCGAGGCCGTCAAGCAGTGGAAGTTCGATCCTGCACGCAAGGACGGACAACCCGTTCCCGTGATGATCAACGTGGAAGTCAACTTCCGGCTCTACTAGCCGCAACCCCACACTTACTTCGGGCAGTTTCTCATGCTCAGTCGAATCGCAATGCGCGGCTGTTGTACAATCGCTGCGCGTTTGGGGGTCTCCCCCGGGACCTAATCCAATTTGAAAAGGGGACGTCTCATGTTGCAACGCAAGATTTCGTTGGTACTCGCCCTGGGCCTGCTGGCTCTGCCGGTAATGGCTCAGGAAACAAAGCAACCGAGCCCGGCGCAGGCCGCCCAGCAACAGAAGATGAAGGACTGCAATGCGCAGGCGACCGCTAAGAGCTTGAAGGGCGACGAACGCAAGACGTTTATGTCGACCTGCCTGAGCGGAACTCCGGCAGCGAGCACCACCAAAATGACGCAACAGGAAAAGATGACGGCGTGCAACAAGGAGGCGACTGCCAAGAATTTGAAGGGCGATGAGCGCAAGAGCTTCATGTCCGCCTGCCTGAGCGGATCGACCAAGTAGCCACCGCTGCAGACAGAAAGAATTGACGCCCAGGATCGCGCCTGAGGAAGGTGGCGCGAACCTGGGCGTGTGATTTTGCCCTTGAGGGCTGCCGGCAAAGAATTAAGTATCGCGGGACTGGTTCAGGCGATTAGCTGCGGAACTTCTTAGCTAGTGGCGCAACTCGTTCTTTCGCTGCGTCTGCCCAGTCCGCTGCCTTACCAGCCAGGTCGGAACCCTTCTCTGCCCAGTCGCCTGCCTGTTCACTCCAATCTTCAACCCGATCGCGCAGGCCGTCGGCCTTGCGCTTCAGTTCGCGGCGCATCTGCTTGCCGGTTTTGGGGGTCATCAGTGCGGCGGCGATCGCTCCGGCCGCGAAGCCGACTACCAGCAGAGCCAGCCCAATGACCATGGTGTTGCTACCCGAAGGGCGGTATTCGCCTTCGCTTACTACTTCGTCGATTTCGTCACTCATGCAAAAGTCCTCTGGTTAAAGATGTTACATCGAAACGCTTCCGGCCTGGCGCTACAATCGTCCGCGATTTCCCAAACCTCCCGCTGACCATGTAGAATCAAGTGTTTAGCCTTTGAGCCGCGCGTTTTCAGCCTGCGGTTCTCCCAAGCCAAGAAGGAGTTTTACCAGTGTCGATTCCAGCCACACAAATGCGTCCTGGCATGGTCATCAAGCACAATAATGACCTGCACACGGTATTCAGCGTCGAGCACCGCACCCCGGGCAATCTTCGCGCTTTCATCCAGGCCAAGCTGCGCAACCTGCGCACCGGAGCCATGTTCGAACACCGTTTCCGTTCCAGCGACGCCATCGACAAGATCACGGTTGACCAAGTCCAGATGGAGTACCTCTACCAGGACGGCGAGAACCACGTGTTCATGAACACCGAGAATTACGAGCAGCTTCACCTCGGCAAAGACGTGCTGGGCGATGCAGTCGACTACCTGATCCCTAACTTGCAGATCTCGGTCGAGTTTTTTGACGACAAGGCGGTGGGCGTCGAATTACCGCAGACGGTAGAGCTCACCATCCTGGAGACCGAGCCGGGATTGAAGTCGGCAACGGCCAGCAGCGTCACCAAGCCGGCCAAGACCGAAACCGGGTTGGTCGTGTATGTGCCACCGTTCATCAACGAAGGCGATAAGATCCGCGTTGATACCTCTGATGGCGCCTACCTCTCGCGCGCCTGAGTTGCGCCGCGAAGGACTTCGACGGCGACACTCGTCCGCACGGTCGCCGCGGGTTCTCGATTTCCTCTTTCGGTGGCCGTCGCGCTACAATTCACACGCTGAGTTCGCTGGCCGGCCAGCACCAGGTTCCCATTGACGGTGGTTGGCGACGCCGCCATGACTTCCAAAGACACGCCATAGAAGAAAGGTCTTTCACATGAAAAAGTTTCTCCTCGCTGTACTGTGCCTTACCGTGGCGCTTCCGGCCTTTGCCCAGAGCAAAGTAGACAAGCGTCTGTCCGAGTCAACCGCGGTTCTTACCACTCTTCTTACCAAACCCGACGGAATCAGCAAGACTCTCCTCGACAAGGCGGAATGCGTGCTGATTTATCCCGCTGTGAGGAAGGTCGCTGTTGGCATCGGCGGGACCTACGGGCGGGGAGTGCTCATCTGCCGTTCTGGAAAGGAAATGAACGGCGAGTGGGGTTCTCCGATTATGTACACCCTCGACACCGGCAGCCTGGGAGTCCAGCTAGGCAGTACCTCAACCGATTACGTAATGCTGGTCATGACCCAGAGAGGCGCGGATAAAGTGCTATCGGGCAAGCTGAAGTTGGGTGCAGATGCATCCGCCGCCGCAGGCCCGAACGCCGCGCAAGCCAACGGCTTCAACGATCCCAACATAGACATCCTGACCTATTCGCAGGCGAAAGGACTGTTTGCGGGTGCATCGTTGGGCAGCGCGGCCATGGGTGCAGACGACGACGCCAACGAAAAACTCTATGGCAAGCCGATTGATGCCATGGAGATCGTGCGCGGCAATGCACCTGTCCCGGCTACAGGAAAGCCTTTGGTTGACCTGTTGGATAAGCAGTCGCCAAAACGTATGTAATCGCGATTGCCTTTGCGAAAATGTTAGGCTAGTTCAGGAATACTCCGGTCCCTGCGTTCAATACGGCGCGGGGACCGGGCTTTAACCCCAAGTTCTTTTCAGCTTCCACAGTCCGATCTTGAGACGGGCTCCGATTTCAGCGTCCTGTTTTTCTTGTAGTGGGCGCCGGCCTTGCGACACACTCTCGTCTGCTCTAACACGAATACCGTGCGACCCATCGCCGGAACATCATGGAGGAAACACTTATGAAACGTTGGTTTGCTTTGCTGTTGTGCAGCTGTCTGGCCCTACCCCTGATTGCACAGGAAAAAGAGGATCAGCGGCTCAAGGACTCGTATGACGTCCTGCGAGCAGTTGTCGGCATGCCGGATAAGGGAATTCCGCGTGATCTGCTGAACAAAGCGGAATGCGTGATCGTGGTGCCTGCGGTGAAGAAAGCCGCTTTCATTGTCGGCGCCAGCTATGGTCGTGGGGTCATGAGTTGCCGCTCAGGCGAGAACTTCCGCGGCCCTTGGACTGCCCCGGCATTTTACGCGATCGAGGGTGGAAGCTTTGGTCTTCAGGCCGGCGGTCAGGCCACGGACTACGTCCTGTTGATCATGAACGAGCAGGGCGCCAAGTCTGTGCTGTCGAGCAAAGTCAAGCTTGGCGGCGACGCGTCCGTCGCGGCGGGACCGGTCGGCCGCGCTACCTCGGCCGAGACTGACATCGTGATGAAGGCCGAGATCCTTTCCTGGTCGCGCAATCGTGGCGTGTTCGGCGGACTTTCCCTGGCGGGCTCGACCCTCCGCTCCGATGACGACGCCAACAAGAACCTGTATGGCAAGGAACTCAATGCCAAGCAGATCGTGCGGGAGAACGCGGTGAAAACGCCGCCTGCCGGCAAGTCGTTGGTGAACTTGCTGAATAAGCTCTCGCCCAAGCACATGTAACCATTTCAATTCGCAATTTGCTGACGGGGCGCGGCTGCAGTCGCGCCCCTTTTTCCATGCGGCATGCAATCACATGGGTGGTGCTTGAAATGCACGCGCCCACGTGAGGCCCTCTCGATTACAATCTTCTTTCGCGCAATTGCATCCCGATGTTAACCGCCTCTGCTTGAGATTGAATCGCGGAGTGCTTGAGCTAGTCGCTGGTTGCTTCCTATGCCTGATCTCGAAACCCGCCGCTTTGTGGTCACCGGACGCGTCCAGGGCGTCGGCTTCCGCTGGTTCGTGGAGCGCGAAGCCGCGCAGTTGAACATCACCGGCCGGGTGCGCAATCGCGAGAACGGCAGCGTCGAAATCATGGCCACCGGTACTCGCGATCAACTCACCGTCCTGCATGGTCGGCTGCGCGAAGGACCGCGCGCCGCCCGCGTGGACGACGTAGCAGTCTCACCGGCGCCCTATCTGGACGCGAAATCATTTGGCATCGAAGGAGCGTGGTAGCCCATGTCCGTCACGGCTCACAACTGCGACGATCTTAAGTCGCTCATCCGCGAAGTTCCTGACTTCCCCAAGCCTGGCATTCTCTTCTACGACATCACCACGCTGCTCAAGGACCGCCGCGGCTTTGCCCGCCTCATCGACGCGCTTACCGAGTACTACATCAACAAGGATGTGGATGTGGTGCTGGGCATCGAGGCGCGCGGCTTCATCTTCGGGCCCGCACTCGCCTATCGCCTCAACGCCGGTTTCGTGCCCGTGCGGAAACCCAAGAAGCTGCCCGCGGAGACTTTGAAGTGGACCTACGATCTGGAGTACGGCAGCGATACCCTGGAAATCCACAAGGACGCCATCATGCCCGGACAGCGCGTAATCATCTGCGATGACCTGCTCGCCACCGGAGGCACCGCCCGCGCCGCCGCTGAGATGGTGAAGTCGTTAGGCGGGGAAATCTGTGGACTCAGTTTCGTGGTGGAACTCGACGGCCTGAAGGGCCGGGACAAACTCACGGGCTACGACGTATTCTCGCTGCTGCACTACGAGATGTAGGGGCAGTGGTGCGAATGGCCTTGTGTCAGTCAGCAGATGAGCCGACTTCCTCAGCGTTTCTTCTTCCGCCTCGACTTGCTTCGCTTCGGCAGTTCCCAGCCATCCGGCGGGACAACCCGGATGACTCCCTTGCCGTTCCTGGTGATTACGTACTTCTGGCCCGTCTCGTAAACTTCGTCGAATACCTCGAGACAGCGCTCACAAAATTTCTTTACCGACATCCTCTTGGTTCGCATATTCACCTGTGACTTTTATCGGCAGATGTGGCTGCGAACACTCACCACGGCTCGAAGCAGTCGTAATTCCGCTGGGCAACGATTCTGCCGTCGCGAAACTCCAGGAACATGGCGAAGTGCGCCCGCATTTTGCCGCCCGCGGGAAGCGTTTCCAGCGGCACAGCGAGCGTTCCCTCCCAGGTCGCCTCGATTACCACCCGGTCACCGTCGGCCATGGCACTGCGGACCTCGTAGGTCTGTTTCGCCATGATCTGCTTGCCGCGATCGATCGCCGCACTTAGACCAGCAAGGTCGGATGTCGATCCGTTGGGCGACAACCGGTTGGGAAACCATTGAATCGTCACTCCGGGCGCGAAGAACTGCGACGACATTTCCCCCAACGTTCCTTTTTCGATGGCGCGCAGGTAAGCGCGGGCCCGCTCCAGGTTGGCCTGCGGCGTGTTGTCGTTGGCATCCATTTCCGAAGACCTCCGTGATGAAATGCGACGAGAGTAATCGGTGCTAACCGCAAATAATTCTTCGTCCCACAATGTGGTACTTACCTTCCAGCACGAGGCGGATGGCCTCGGAATAGGCGATGTGTTCCTGCTCCAGGATGCGCGCCGCCAGCGTGTGATCGTCGTCCGTGTCGAGCACCGGTACAACTTTCTGCAAGATGATTGCGCCGTGGTCAAGGTCGGCATCCACGAAGTGCACGGTGCAGCCCGAGACTTTCACGCCATAGTCGAAAGCCTGCTTCTGCGCGTCGAGTCCGGGAAACGCCGGCAGCAAAGACGGGTGAATGTTCAGGATACGGTTGGGGAACTGCTGCACAAACCACGGCGACAGCAGGCGCATGTATCCAGCAAGGCAGACCAGTTCGACTTGGTGCTCGCGCAACGCGGCGACCAGTTCGCGGTCATGTTCCTCGCGCGGCTTGCCTTTCGAAGGGATGACCAGCGCCGTCAGTCCTCGCCGCCGCGCCGACTCAATGCCCGGCGCATCCGCCTTGTTGGAGATGACGACAGCGAGGTTCGCGTCGAGCTTGGCCGAAGCGACATTGTCGGCGATGGCCTCAAAATTCGAGCCCCGCCCGGACAGCAGTATGCCGAGTTTTTTCATGATTCGTCGATAGACAAATAATAACCGCTATTGGACTACGGGCTTTTAGATCTCCCCATAAGCCCACAAGAACGCGAGTTGGTAAATGTTGCCAGCAATGCTATCATTGACTGCAATGCCAACTCTGACAATTCGCCAACTCGACGAGAAGATCAAGTCCCGGCTGCGGGTTCAGGCGGCTCATCACGGACGCTCCATGGAAGAAGAGGCGCGTGAGATCCTGCGCGTTGCATTAATCACCGCGCGCCCGAAGGCCGGCAATCTCGCTAAATCCATCCGCCAGCGTTTTAGCGCGCTGGGCGGGATTGAACTCGAACTTCCGTCGCGCGATCCATTGCGTGGTCCGCCCGATTTTGCCGCATGATCGTCCTCGACACCAATGTACTCTCGGAGCTCATGCGGCCCAACCCATCTGCCCAGGTGGTTTCGTGGGTGGGAAAGCAGCCCGCGATGGAGTTGTTCACGACCTCGATCACCGAGGCAGAGATCTTTTACGGTATTGAGTTGCTGACCAGAGGCAAGCGGCGTGACGGATTGCTGGCAGCTGCCGAGGCTATGTTCCAAGATGATTTGGCCGGCCGCATCCTCGATTTCGATAGCGACGCGGCCCGGGTCTTTTCGCGGATTGCCGTCCGCCGTCGCGCGATGGGCAGGCCGATCAGCCATCCTGACGCACAAATAGCCGCGATCGCCCAACTACGCGGCGCGGTACTGGCGACCCGTAATACTGGCGACTTCGCAAACTGCGGGATTCGCATCATTGACCCATGGGGTGAGCCAAGGTCGTAGAGCTACGGCGTCATCTTCCCGAGCTCCAGATAGTGCTGCGGCGGCACTCCGAAGGCATCGGCGACCCGATTGAAGAAGGCGAACATGGCAATGATGTATACCGCCTCGGAGATCTGGTTTTCCGTCCACCCATGGTTGCGCAACTTGGCAACATCGTCGACGGTTGAGCGGTACGCCGCTTCGGTAATGATCTCCGTGTATTCCATCAAGGCGCGCTCCGCCGCAGTCAGGCCTGCCTCGTCGAGCTTGCCTTCCAGAATCGCCGCAACCGTTTGATCGTTGGCTCCCTGAACCCGCAGGAAGTAAGCGTGGCTGTCCAGTCAATAGGGACAGCGGTTCAGGTAGGAGACGTAGCTGGCGATCATCTCCTTATGACGTCTCGCCAGGTGGCCCTCGGAGAAATGAATGGTGTTGGAGAAATCCACCACCTGCCGAAGAAAGTCGGGACGCGATCCAAAGCACTTGATGATGCCCGGCACCTGTGTCCGGCCCGAACCCGCTCGCCAATAGTCATACGCGACCGCGGTCTCACCTGTAGCATCGCCGTCCTCGATGATGCGTATCTTCGTCGGCGGAGGGGCTTCTCCCGTGACGGCGGGACGAATCACCGGTCCATCGGACGCTGCCGCCTGTTTCTTTTCATTATTCATTGTCGGTCCAATGAGTGATTGAGAATCGCTTCCGGCGTTGCCAGCAACGCCTCGCGCCTTCGCTGAATCACGGCGTACACCGGAATACCCAAAAGTACCACGCCACATCCCAGCAGCGACTGCCGCGGCGAACGCAGCAGGAAGAGCGACAGCAGCACCGCCACCATGCCCAGGAATGCCAGCGGCGTAAACGGATAGCCCAGAGTCCGGACCGACGGCGCGGTATCGTGTTCGCGCCGGCGAAACACAAAGACCGTGCTGACTGTGAGCCCGATAAACAGCACGGCGACGAAAATGAAGTAGGCGATGATCTGGTCAAACGCACCCAACGCCACGAGCAGGGAGGCCATGATTCCCTGGATCCCAATCGCGCGCACCGGCGTCCCAAATACCGGATGAAGTTCTGCCACTGAGTGAAGGAATACGCCATCGCGGGCCATGGCGTAATAGACCCGGGGACAAAGCATGATCAGCGCAGCCAGGCTGCCGGCTACGCAGATGACCACCGCGCCCGCCAAGAGGTTTGCGCCGGTGCGGCCAAACAGGATCGCGCCTGCTTGCGCGACGAAGGTCTGGTCGTTGGTGACGCTTCCCAGCGGAACCAGGTAGAGGAACACGCCGCTCACGACCACGTAGGCGGCGACCACACCGAGAACGCCGAGAACCAGTGCGCGAGGTAACGTGCGCGTCGGATCTTTGACCTCGCCCGCGATCTTGCTTACGTCCCACCACCCGCCGAAAGAGTAGAACGCCGCCACCAGCGCGCCTCCCAGTGCAGGTAACAGTGGAGTCGAGCCGCTGCGCTGGGCGACGAATGGAACGAAGTGTGACCATGATCCCAGGCGGAACACCAGCGCCCAAACCACCAGCAGGGCGAGAATGCCGAACTTCAGCCAGGTGATGTAGCGCAGAAATCCCGCGCCCAGGCGGGTGTTGAGCATGTTGAGCGCGCAAATGGCCGCAATCGACGTGATAGCCATCAGTTTCGCAACTGTTGTACTCCATCCAAAAATGTAGGATGCATACGTTGCCATGCCGACCGCGAGGGCGGCGGAGACGCCGGGGTCCATCACCAGCATGCTCATCCATCCGTACAGAAACGCGACGCGCTCACCAAACGCCTCGCGCAGGTACACATACAGTCCGCCCGCCTCGGGATACCGCGCCGCCAACTCGCCGAAGCACAGCGCGCCACTCATGCTGATAGCGCCCATCAGCAGCCACACGAACAGCAGCCAGAACGGCGATCCCAACAGCTTCGCCATGCCCGCGGGAGTCAGGAAGATGCCGACGGCGATGGCTTCTCCCGCCACCGCCGCCGCTGCCGATCCTAGGCCTAGCTCACGTCGCAATCGGACTGGCTGGGTATCCGTGGTTGTGGTTCGTTCCGTCATCGAGTAAGACTCAAACAAATGAGTGACAGTGTCAGGGAAGCGTCATCACAATTCCCACTTGTCATCACACTTTAGTTTTGTCATCACGAGCGAAGCGAGGGATCTGCTTCTTGTTGGCGCCATCATAAAGCAGATTCCTCGCGCCCGAAAATCAGGCACTCGTAATGACAAACCTAGGATGGGACTGGGCCGACTCGCGGTCGTCACATCATTAGCAACTGCAACCACCACTAAAAACTGAACCTCAACGCAAGCTGGAAGGCCCGCGGTCCACCCGACCCGAACACGCCTCCCGCCGTAGTGGTCGGTTGTCCAAAGGCTGAGGACTGCAGGAATCCCGGATCGGTCGGGACATCGCTATTGCGGGCCAGCGTGTTGGCATAGCCCGAGTAGTTGGTGTTCGACACGCCTAGAATATTGGTGGTATTGAACAGGTTGAAGACCTCGCCGATCAACATCAGCGACGTCCGCTCGCCAAACTTGAATTGCTTCGACAGCCGCAGGTCGAAAGAATTGAAGTTGTTGCAGAAGCTTACGCTGGGATCGACCAGCGGCAGCGGCGTTCCATTCTCGCCCCCGTTCGCGTTGAGCTGCGTGATGAACTTGTTGAGCTGCGCCCCGTTGCTGAACTGGCGGCAACCGACGTTGCGTCCCAGTTGCGGGATCCGCGTGCTGTTATCGGGCAGCATGATGTCCATTGGCACGCTCGAAGCCAGCGTCCACAGGGGCGAAATCTGGATGCCCCACTTCGCATCCACCGTCCCCGACATTACCAGGCGATTTCGCTGGTCGTTAGGCGTAGGCCCGTATTCGCGATGCAGGTTCAGCGGATCGATGGGCCCATTGCCGAAGGGAATCTGGTCATCATTTGCATAGTTTAGCGACTTCGATAATGTGTAGGCCGCGTGAAACTGGTAGTGGTTGGAGAATCGATGATCGACGTTTACGAACAACGCGTCATAATGCGTGTTGACGCTTGACTCCAGGTTCTTCACTACGTCAGGCCCGCCCACGACCGGGTTGTAGACCTGGCCGATAGGTACGCCGAGGATGAAGTGCGTGCCCAGGTCGTGAATGCCATCGGCGCGGATGATCCAGTTCTTGGCGAACTCATACTGCACTCCGAAATTGAACTGCTGCACCGAGGGATTTTGCATGGCGTTGTCGATGATGTTGATGCCCGCCGCGCCCGCTCCGGGGAAGATGAATCCCGTGAAAGGATTGGCCAGCGTCGGCGCGCCCGGCAGGAAGAACCCATTCTGGTCGAGGTAGATAGGGCCGTTGGGCCCGCTGGCGACGTTGCCGGCGCGAACTTCGATGGGCAGTGAGGTGCCGTTGAGGCCGCGTTCCAGCGACATGACTTCCAGGGTGATGCGGTCGTAGTAGATGCCGTATCCGCCATGCATGCTCAGGTCGCCGGCTCGATTCGCCCAGTTGAAGCCGATGCGCGGGCCGAGATTGTTGGCATCCTTGCCGCGCGTGCCGTGCAGAAACGGCTGCACGATGGGATTGATCTGGCTGTAGTAGCTGATGTCCTTGGAGTTGGTGTCGAGGTCGTAACGCAAGCCCAGGTTCAACGTGAGCTGCGGCGTCAGGTGCCAGTCGTCCTGTCCAAAGAACGCTACATAGTTGTTGTTGTCGTTGGGCAGCACCAGAGGACGATCGGGATAGGCGCTGCGCAGCGTGACCGCAAATAGCAGATCGTTGTAGTTGACCACGCCGTCGCCGTTGCGGTCGAAGTCGGGAAAGTTCTCCACGGCTTCGATGCGTCCCTGCTGAAACACACCGAGGTAGAAGTCTGCAGCCACGTGCTGCACTTCGCCGCCAAACTTGAAGTTATGCTTGCCGCGCGACCAGTCCACGGTGTCGAAAAATTGCAACCGATTCTGTTTGGTTTCCTGCGGCACGCGGAACGACGCGCCGTCCTGCAGGCTCGGAAGATCGATTTGTGGCGAGCTCACCACTGGGTCAGTGGTGTTGATGAAATTGTTTTCCGCGAAGCTGAAGCGATTGAGCAGGTTGGGAGTGATGACGCGCGTCCAACTGGCAACGAACGCCTGGAAGTTGTTCTGCAGCACCTGCCGCTGCGATGCCGATCCCAGAGCGCGATCCAGTGCGCTGGCTCCGGTGGCTCCAAGCTGCTCGATGGAATAACGCATGGAGAGTGCGTCTTTATTACTGATCTGCCAGTCGCCGCGAACGGTGCCCATGGCGTCGAGGCCCGGGGCGGACGCGAAACTCTTGATGAAGGTTCGCGTATTGATGTCGGGCGTTCCAACTTCCACGCCGCCCACCTGATCGCGATACTCGAAGGCGGTATAGAACCAGGCCTTGTCCTTGATGACCGGGCCGCCGACCGATCCCGCGTACTGCTCGCGGCGGAAGGGAGGAGTCCCCAGCGAAGGATCGACCAGCGGCGACGAAGCCTGCAATGCCTGGTTGCGCGCGAAAATCGCAGCCGTGCCGTGATACTGGTTGGTCCCCGACTTGGTAACCACGTTCACCACCGCCGAGCCCGAGCGTCCCAGCGCCGCCGAATACTGGTTGGAGGCGATCTGGAATTCCTGCACCGCGTCTTCCGGCACGTTGTGCAGCATGCCGCCAACCGTGTCGTCGTTGTTGTCAGCGCCATCGATGGTCACGTTGCCGCCGCGTCCCAACTGGCCGTCGGTCGAGATCACGACGGTGTCAGCCTTAGTGGGATCGAAGTTGGGCGCCGGCGCGTTGCCCGGCACTAGTAGCGAAAGCTCCATGAAGTTGCGTCCGTTGAGCGGAAGCGAATCGATCTGCTCGGAACTGATCACGCCGTCCACCAGCGATGAGGTGGTGTTGACCTGCGGGCCCGCGTCGGCGGCAGTGATGTTCACGGTAGTCTGCGCTGCCTGCATTTGCAGGCGAATCTTCAGATTCTGTTGCTGTCCGACTTCCAGCCGCACCTGCGTGGTGGTGGTGCCGAATCCTTTCGACGCGATGCGGACGTCGTAATCGCCGGGTGCCAGCTGATTCAGCACAAACAGGCCGGAACTGGTCGTGGTGGTGCTGCGCGCGACTGCCGTTGCCTTGCTGGTTGCGGTCACCTCCGCGCCTGCGACGGCGGCCCCGGCCGGATCGGATACGTCACCACTGAGGACCGCGGAACCAAGGTCCTGCCCCAATGCCGACATTGCGCAGAGCAATGCCGCAAGACACAGCAGAATTCGTCTCATCATGAAACTGCCAACCCCATGTAGAAATAGTCTTGGACCCAACAGCGGAAACCAGGGCCTTAGCCGCCACCCTGGAGACCTGCCCAAGAACTGAAGAACGATTGAAATGAAGCTATGGGAGGGGGGCGCGCGGCACAATAATGGAAATCAATTAAGAGTTGCGAAACCGTAAGGGGTTAGCGGATTGCGGGGCGCGACACAGAGGATCGAACAGTGGTAAGGGATTCGATGTTGCTGCAACCAGAGACACGAACGCCGAACCTCGAAGAGCACCTCACCAAGGTTCGGCGTCGCCCCCTACGGTTTGCAGAACGCCAGCAAGTCGGCATTGATCTGGTCCGCGTGGGTCGTGGGCATCCCGTGCGGAAAGCCCGGATACACCTTCAGCTTCGCGCCCTTCACCATCTTCGATGACAGCATCGCCGCCGCCCCGATCGGCACGATCTGATCATCGTCGCCATGCATGACGAGGGTTGGTACGTCGAACTTCTTCAGGTCTTCGGTGAAATCCGTCTCCGAGAAAGCCTTGATGCAGTCGTAGCCTGCCTTCATCCCGCCCATCATGCCCTGCAGCCACCACTTGTGCCGGATGCCTTCCGAAATCATGGCGCCGGGCCGATTGTAGCCGTAGAACGGCAGCGTAATGTCCCAGTAAAACTGCGGCCGATTTGCCACGTATTGTGCTCGCAGGTCGTCGAATACCGACATGGGCGCGCCAGCGGGATTCTTGTCCGTCTTCAACATCAGCGGTGGCACCGCGCTGATCAACACGGCCTTAGCGACACGCTTTGAGCCATGCCGCCCGATGTAACGCGCAACTTCGCCGCCGCCGGTCGAGTGGCCCACGTGGATTGCGTTCTTCAAGTCGAGCTCTTCGGTTAGGGTTGCAAGGTCGTCGGCATAGGTGTCCATGTCATTGCCGTCCCATGTCTGGGTGGAACGGCCGTGCCCTCGCCGGTCATGTGCGATGACTCGAAAGCCACGCTGGCCGAAAAAGAGCATCTGTCCATCCCAGTCGTCCGCGGTCAGCGGCCAGCCATGGCTGAAGACGATGGGCTGGCCGATACCCCAGTCCTTGTAGTAAATCTGCGTTCCGTCTTTGGTAGTGATCGTTGGCATAAGTCATTCTCCGCTTGGTTGGTAGATCGAATCGATCAAAACTGTGGCGCGGCACTTCCCGGCGAAGCGATTTCCGCGCGTCCACTGAGCATGGCCTCACTCAGACTGGTGATGAACTATGTGGTACGTACCAGTCCGACGTGGAACCGTTTCGTCGCCCGATAGGTGAGCACGATGAAGATCGTCAGCACCAGCAACTGCGCAATCGCGAATGGCGGCTCTTTCTGCGTCGGAGCCATGGCGTGCAGGGCCGGGACCTTCAGGAATGCCTGGAACACAGCCACGAAGCAGTTAATATACAGCGCGATGGCGGCCGTCACCACATACGTTCCACGCCATGCGCCGGCGAGATGCCCTCCGTAACGCGCCCAGATCGCCACTGCCAGCACCACCAGCGAGATCGCAGCCAGGATATAAGAGGGCTTCAGGCCTTCGAACGGAAACATGAACCCGGTCACGCTGGTCAGGACCGTGGTGGTCAGGAAGATCGCCGTCCAGCCGTCAAGACGTTTGCCGTTGAGCAACCCGAGCAGGACGATGAATCCGGTGCCGAGTCCCGCCAAACTGATGATCACGTGAATGAGAGTGAAGGTCGATAGAGACATTCCTAGAACCATGAGGGATATCCTTTCGGTTGAAATTTCCAGGGCCGTGAGGCAGGGATTCACTTCTGTTTCGTGTAGAGACTCTCTCGTGGGCGTTCGGGATGCAGATTTTTGAAGGGGGGTCGGATCAGCATTTGCCGTAACGAAAGAGTTTAGTACGCATTGCGCCCGCCTCCCCTTTCGCTTTACCATCGCCCCATCGTGGTTTTTCCCAAAGACAGTCTGGATCGCGAGCGCATCGTCTCGGCCGCGCCGGTCGATGACGATGCGTCGTTCGAATTAAAGCTGCGTCCGCAGCGGCTGCGCGAGTTCATCGGACAGGACAAAGTAAAGACCAATCTCGAGATCGCCATCCAGGCGGCGAAGTCGCGCGGCGAAGCGCTGGATCATGTGCTGCTTTACGGGCCTCCCGGACTGGGGAAGACCACGCTGGCCAACATCATTGCCAACGAACTCGGCGCGGCGTTTCAGCAGACGTCTGGCCCGACGCTGCAGATCAAGGGAGACCTGACGGCGGTGCTCACCAACCTGCGCGACAAGCAGGTGCTGTTCATCGACGAAGTACACCGCATGCAGCCGGTGCTGGAAGAGCTGCTCTACTCGGCCCTGGAAGACTACAAGCTCGACATCATCATCGGGCAGGGGCCGTCGGCTCGCACGCACACCATCGAGGTGCGGCCGTTCACGTTCATCGGCGCTACCACGCGCGCTGGGCTGCTCTCGGCGCCGCTGCGCTCGCGCTTCGGCATCGTGCTGCGGCTGGAGTTCTACACCCACGCCGACCTGAAGATTATTCTCGAGCGCTCGGCTGAGATTCTCGGCGTCGCCATTGACGAGCCCGCCGCCACCGAGATAGCGACGCGCTGCCGCGGTACACCACGCATCGCCAACCGCCTGCTGCGCCGGGTGCGCGATTACGCGCAGGTGCGCGGCACGGGAAAGATCGACAAGCCCACAGCGCAGGCTGCGCTCGAGATGCTCGAAGTCGATCGCTTCGGCTTCGACGAAATCGACCGCAAGCTGCTGCTCACTATCATCGAGAAGTACCAGGGCGGCCCGGTGGGCTTGAACACACTGGCGGCCTCGTTGGCCGAGGAAGCCGACGCCATAGAAGAAATCTACGAGCCCTTCCTCATCCAGATTGGCTTTCTCGATCGCACCCCGCGCGGGAGAGTTGCCACCCATCTGGCATATCAGCACTTCGGAATCAAGCGGCCAAAGACCAATGCCGCCGGGCAGGAGACGTTGTTTTAGCATCCACAACGGACGCGCGCGACCGGGTACAATAACCACGTACATCCAGCAGCCCATCCCCCTCATCCAATAAGACGACACAAGGAGAAACTGGAATGCCGCAGTTGATGAGAACCTCGAATCCCGCGCTGGGCCAGGACGCTTTCCGCACCAACGAAAGCACCCTCGGCGAAGGGATGACCATTTCCGGTGCCGTGAACAAGACCGGCATCCTGGTGCTGCTGTGCGTGGCCAGCGCCGCGTTTACCTGGAACAAGTTCTTCGCCGCTCCGTCGCCCGAAGAAGCCATGGGAGCGATGGCTCCGCTGGTGGCGGTAGGCGGCATCGGCGGATTCATCGTCGCACTGGTCACCATTTTTAAGAAGCAGTGGTCGCCCATCACCGCGCCGCTTTACGCGCTGCTCGAAGGCCTGCTGCTCGGCGGCGTCTCGGCCATGTTCGAGATGCGCTTCCACGGCATCGCCATCCAGGCGGTGGCGCTCACCTTTGGCACGCTGGTGGTCATGCTGCTGGCGTATCGCTCGGGCCTCATCAAGGTGACCGACAATTTGCGTTTGGGAATTGTCGCCGCGACTGGCGGCATCGCGATCTTCTACCTGATCCAGTTCGTGCTGAGCTTTTTCGGCTTCCGCTTCAACGCCGTCAACGGCTCGGGGCCGATTGGAATCATCTTCAGCCTGGTGGTGGTCGGCGTGGCTGCGATGAACCTAGTGCTCGACTTCGATTTGATCGAGCAGGGAGCGCGCTGGAACGCTCCTAAATACATGGAGTGGTACAGCGGCTTCGCATTGATGATCACTCTGGTGTGGCTGTACTTCGAAATCCTTCGGTTGTTGTCGAAGTTCCGTAGCCGTAACTAGGCAAGTTAATTCCTGATGACAGCCCCGCGGTGATGCGGGGCTTTTTCTGATCACACAGACCGAGAGCGGGGCCGGAAAGCCTCTGTGGCGGATTTCGAAGTTTCCCGCGAGACCTTATTCTGAAACTAACCTACGACGAGGAGAAGCCGCTCCATGGGGGCAAACGTGCAGCCCGAACCTGACGAATCCGGCGTGAGCGGCCAAGCCTCGCGAAAAGCCTCGCTGACGACGGCTCTGAAATGGGTTGGCGGTGCCACGGCGGTCATCTCACTGCTGCTCGCGGTTAATCAAATCACCGGCCTTGTGCAAAACTTCCGTATCCATCACAAGGAGTTCTCCGAGGCCATGAAGTCCGGAGAGCAGCAGCAAGAACGAGGGGACTATCCTGCAGCGTTCGAGAGTTTCAAGCGCGCGGTGGAACTGGATCCTATCGATCGCGGAGCGCAAAAGCATGAAGCCCAAGCCGCCATGCTCTGGCTGGAGAACGCTCACTCTAAGGACAAGAGTTTTACTGAACTCGCGAAGCAACTGGTACCCGTGCTCGACAAAGCGCTGAGCAATGCCAAAGGTCCGGCTGCGGCCGATCTTCTGGCCCACATCGGATGGGCTAATTTTCTGCGCTTCCGAGAGAACGCGCCCGATGGCGACCAGATTGTCCGAAGCTACCGTGATGCACTTCGGATTGATCCCCAGAACCCTTATGCTCACGCCATGGCAGGGCATTGGATTCTGTGGAATAACGGCAAGGTGGAGGACGCCAACCTTGAGTTCGCCGCAGCTTTGGCGAGCGGGCGAGAGCGCTCCTTTGTCCGCAATCTTCAACTGAGCGCCTTCGATAACGAACATTCCGAGGCCTATGACGCGCAACTGCTTCGCATCGCCAACGAATTGCGGGTGAACCACGAGCCGATCAAGGCGGTCTATCGTAACAATATCTATAACCGCGTCTTCAACTACAGAACTGGCAACCCCGAGGAACTGACCGAAGTTCTCACCGGGTCCGGGTTAAAGCCGGAGGAGACGCTGGCCACCTACGACTGGTTGACTTCCCCGAGTGCAAACCACGAAGACGTGCGCTGGCTGCGGGAATTCATGGTTGCGTTCCTGTCAGAAATGACAGGCAACAAGACGGAAGCCTTGTCCGAGTACAAGTCGCTGCAAGCGGAGCTAAGCGGACATCCAGCCTATTCGTTGGCCGTCGAGGCAAACCAAGCGGTCAAGCGCTTGTCTGGCGGTAAATCACGATGAAGTGTCAGTCGCTCGCCTCGCAGGCGGATTGCGCTCTCTCTGGATCTATCAAGTTGCTTGTAAAAACGCGATGAGTGCCTCGTTTACGTTGCCCGGCTCCTCGTGCTGCAACCAGTGGGAGGCGTTTGGAAAATACGTGAGTTCCGCTGAATCGCAAAACTTCACGCTCTCCTGCGCCATCTCCGGCAGCAGAAACCGGTCCTGCTGGCCCCAAAGAATGCGCGTTGGCACATGGACCTGTGTATCGCGCAATTGCGGCCGATGCTTGGCGAATGCGCGATACCAGTTGATCATCGCCGTCACAGTGCCGGGGTGCGACCAGGCCTCGCGATATCGATCGAGATCCTCCGCGGTAAACGTGCCCGGACGGCTGCTGGCTTTAAGCGATCTGGTTCCCATGGCGAAGTTGTTGGCCGAGAAGCGCCATTCCGGAATGCGTGGCAACTGAAAAAACGCGATGTACCAACTGCGCAGCATCTGGCGCGGATTGCCGTTGATGGTGCGCAGAAACACCACGGGATGCGGCACGTTAAGGACCGCCAGCTTATTCAGCCGCTGCGGATATTGTAGCGCGATTGCCCACGCAACCGCCGCTCCCCAATCGTGTCCGGCGAGGAAGAACTTGTCATGCCCGAGTTGATCGGCGATCGCGATGACGTCCGCTGTAAGATTCGATACCGCGTAGTCCGAGATCCTGGCAGGTTTGCTGCTGAGGTTGTAGCCGCGCTGGTCCGGCGCGATAACGCGAAAGCCCGCCGCCGCGAGCGGCCCAATCTGTTTTCGCCACGAATACCAGAACTCCGGGAAGCCGTGCAGCAGAATCAACAATGGCCCGTCCGTGGGTCCGGCGGCGACGGCATGCAGGCGGACTCCGTCGCGTTCGAACCACAGATCTTCCAGTGAGTTCAGGTCAAGCATGTTGCGGCCACCGTTCCAGTCGCAACTGGCAAGCGAAAAGCCGCGCGGCGACTGAGACGCTCAATTTCCTTCTGCCAGGGATCCAGCGACAATAAAGGCGCTGCCACTCATCGCCAGTGCGACCAGCAGGCTCGTCCATTCATTGGCGTTGTGCAGCGCAGCCGCGACTCGGGGCGCATGAAGCATCACCACCCACAGGAGGAACATGGTGCCCAGCAGAGTTGCGGCCAAGGGCGCGACCTTGCCACTGACGATCGCGAGACAAGTAGCAATGAACGCGACGCCCACGAAATAGGCCCAGAACAGGCGACCGGGGATCCACCCCGGGATGAGCGTAGCCACGAACGGGCCGTACATGAGGTGCTGTATGCCGAAAACGACCACCGAGACGGCAAAAAGAATTTGACCGAATTGAAGCAGTCCGCCGACACGACCAGCGGCCCTTCCGGAACGTGGGCCTCGGGTTGCGAACAGCGCTGCCAGCACCAGGCATGCGCCACCCATCGCCAGGAGTTCAAACGCGCTCGTCCACGGACCGGGATCGCGGACATTCGCAGCCAGCTTGGGTACGTAGCAGAGCAGTGGGCGCACTAGAAACAGGACAGCGAGCATGATGCCCGCGCAGCTCACCTGAATACCGGTCGCCACCCCGAATCCGGCAACGATAAGGATCGCACCCACGAGGTAAGCGAGTAGATGGTTGACCGGCGTCCAGGGCGGTCCAAGGCCAGATCTGGTGATGGCGAAGATCAAGTGCTGGATGCCGAAGGCTGTGATGGCAATCGCAAATAAGAAACGACCAAGCGTAATCAAGCTTTTCATCGTAGTTTGGACGCTGCTGCTCGGGTCAGGTTACCGCGATGTTCTGTGAACCTGGAAATCCGCAACACTTTATATCACGCAAGGACGATCCCTCGGGTGCTCAACGTTCCCTTTGCAGGTGGATCGCGCGACGGTGTACCCTGCTACAAATCCATGAAGCTCTTCACCAAGTTCAATCTCGTTTTGATTGTGTTTTTCGGGGCCGGCGGGCTGATCATCGCGCAGCTCGCCTATAGCTTTCTAACAAAGAATGCCCGCGAGCAGGTCTTGCAGCAGGCCGAGTTGATGATGGCCAGCGCCCGCGCCACCCGCGATTACACCTCCGAACAGATCAAGCCCCTGTTGCTGAAGAACCCGGAACACGAAACCAACTTCCTGCCGCAGACAGTACCGGCGTTTTCGGCGATCACCATCTTCAACAGCATGCGCAAGGGATACCCCAACTACTCGTATCGCGAGGCGACGCTGAACCCGACCAATCCGGTGGATCGCGCCGACGATTGGGAGACGGATGTGATCCGCTATTTCGCTGACCATCCCGGCGACAAGAGGTTCGTGGGCGAGCGCGATTCGCCGACTGGGCGGCAGCTCTATCTGGCGAGGCCGATCAGCGTGCAGGCGAGCTGCCTGGAATGTCACAGCACGCCCGACGTCGCGCCCGCGGCCATGATCAAGAAGTATGGCAGCGCCAACGGATTCGGCTGGAACCTTAACCAGATCATCACGGCGCAGATCGTATCGGTCCCCATGTCGGTGCCCATGAACGTCGCCGACGAGGCATTTCGTCGCCTGCTGTTCTTCCTGATCGCGACTTTCATCGTCACCATCATCGCGCTGGATGCTGCACTTTATCTGCTGGTGATCCGGCCGCTGCGGAAGGTTTCCAGCGCCGCCAACCAGATCAGCAAGGGCGACACGGACTTGCCGGAATTGCCGGTGCACGGCAAAGATGAGATTGCCGACGTGACCGCGTCTTTCAACCGCATGCATGTAAGCCTGGCGAAGGCGTTGAAGATGCTGGACCAGTAAATCCGGTCCTGGGGTTTAGACTCGCCGCTTCTTGCTGGCCATGAAGCTCGATCGGTCTTTCTCCGAGTCAATTTCCCCGGCCACGGCGCTGTACAGCTCGTCCACCGAGGAGCAGCGTCCGGCGGCCCGCTTCACCACGACCTTCGCGATCGGCCCAATGAAAGCAGCAAGCTCGCGGCTGACCGAGTCAAGGATGGACGGATCAAGCGCGCTAGTCGACGACTTCGGAGTAAGCGATCCCAACTTCCCCGCCGGCGAGCCCGAGGATGGTTTGGCACTGTCCGAGGGCGAGTTCAACCCGCCGGGCTGGATGGCGAGGGTGTGCAGGGTCGCCGCGTCATCCATGGAAATGTGGGTCAGCGCCACTAGGAAGTCGGCGGCGTTCTGATAGCGCTCATCAGGGTTCTTGGCCAAGGCCTTTATCAGGATGGTGGAGAGCCCGTAGGGAATCGCGGGATCGATATCGCCCGGCCACTTCGCCTGTTCACGCAGGTGTCCGGTCATGACCTCGTATTCCGTTTTGCCATCGAAAGGACGGTGTCCGGTGACGATCTCGTACAGCGTGACCCCGGTGGAGTACAGGTCGGAGCGCGCATCCACACGCTCACCGCGTACCTGCTCCGGCGACATGTAGTGCAGGGACCCCAGGATATTGCCGGGCCGGGTGACGCTGAGATCAGCCGTCTTGAACGCCATGCCGAAGTCGAGCAGCTTTGCCTGGCGGTCGGGCGTGATCATGATGTTCGACGGCTTGATGTCGCGGTGAATCACGTCGCGCGCGTGGGCATACTCCAGCGCCGACAGCACCTGGCAGATATATTCGATTCCTTCGACCGCCCGTCCCGGCCACTGGCGATGCAGCTTCCAATGCAGGTCTTCCCCTTCGATGAACTCCATCACCATGGCGATCTGGTCATCGACATTGAACGCGGTATGCAGGCGCGCGATGGAAGGATGCGACAGGCTGGCCAGCACCCGGATCTCGCGCAGGAATCGTTGTGGCAGTTCGCCTCCGGTGCGATCGGCACGAAGCAGTTTCATGGCCTCGGTGCGCTGCGAGATGACGTGCCGTACCCGGTATACCTCGCCGATGCCGCCGGAACCAAGCTGGCCCAGCACCTCGTAGTCGCCAAGGATGGTGCCCGCTTCAATTGGCATAGCTGTCCCAGGAACGGCCTACAGCCGCGGTCGGATTGGAAATTGTTGCAAACACCCCGCTCCATTTTGCGGGGCAAGATTGCAGATTGCAAGTGAGCCGTTCTGTCGCCGAACACGTTGCGGCTGATGCCGCGGCAGTGTGCTAGCAATCGTCCAGCTTTTCCTCGCGATACAGCACGGTGATGTGGCGGACTGTAGCGCAGACAGCCATGAACATCATTCCAGCAATGGCTACTACGCCTCCGATATCGAACACAAGGATTCGATGGCCGAAGATGTCAGCGTAAGGATTCACGATTAGCACGGCATTGCCCAGAATCAGCAGGATGCGAATCTCGGTGGGACCGAAGATGCCTTGCGAGAGATGGAAGTGTCCCATGGTGTAGGTGGTGAGGAAGCTCTCGATGGAGAGCACATAGAAAGCCAGCAGCATGCCGGCCGCAATCTGCCAGTGCACGTAACCAGAGCAAGCGAGTCCCGCCATCAACGCCAGCGCGCCAAAGGTGTCGGCAATGTGATCGACGTAAAACCCATAACGCGGACGCTGCTGATCGCGGACGCGCGCCAGCGTGCCGTCGAGACTGTCGCCCAGCCAGTTGAGCACGAGAAAGAAACTCGCCAGCATCAGCGCCCACGCGCCTTGCGATGCCAAGGCGTAACACGCCCCAGCCATGAGTTGCGAAACAAATCCCAAGCCAGTTAAGTGATCGGAATTGATTGCCCTTGGGGTGCGCCAGGCCATCCAGACTAACGCGCGTTTTTCCGCGGCGGCGGTTAAGGACTTGTGGACCCGAAGCGGGTTGACGAATCCCGTCTCTCGTCTGTCAGCAATCACTGCTTCTCTCATGTGGACCTGGCATTCCTGTGTCATTGGTGTGCCTGCTTTAGAGCGCTGGAGCCCAGCGCGTTGCGAGTTGCGGTTAAGGTGAATTTCAGGGATTCGCGCGGCATGTCCTGGATGACCGGCGCAACCAGCCAGCCCAATCCAGGCGGGACATCGCGAGTCAGCGAGATGGCCTCGCACTCAATCAGCAAGCCGCCGGGCACCTCGAGAAAGCTCCAGTAGGTGTTCAGCCGCCACAGGAAACCGTCGTCATCGCCTTCGGTCATGCGACGTTCGTGCGATGTACCTGGACTTTCGATCTCCCAGATGTGAGTGCTTCGCGAGACACTGTAGCCTTCACCGTTGCCGGTCAGGCCAATGCGGACGTCATACTCCGTGTCGAGCACGATCGGAATGACCATCTGCTTTCTGAAACGCATGGCAACGGTGGCAACACCGCCACGGTCTGAGACCAGCCGCGACGACTCGACCTCGGGCGCGTAGTAGCTGGAAAGATGGTTGTAATCGCGCAACAACGCCAGCATGTCGGCAGCGCGTCCGCCGGGAACGAAGGCCGCGCCGCGCCAGTGGTGCAGCAGCCCGCCGCTCACTTCGCGGCTGCCGCCGTCCACAGGTTCCATTCGAATGGCGCCTGAGCGCAGTTGCTGTCCGGCAGCGTCGCGCTCGATCGCGCCAAGATTGAGCGTGGCGAGGTAAGTGTCAGGGCCGACGTGTTGCTGGGCAAGCCGCTTCTCCACGGTGGCAGCGTAGGTGTCGAAGGCCCTCTGGGCGGGAGCGGTCAGATGGGCTGACGAGCAGGGCACCGTCAGCGCCAAAATCACCGCCGCCGTCCGAAAAATCAGTCCCATCGTGCACCTCGAAGCGCCAGCATGAGGGATGGGCTTGGGTAGCGCAATGCATGACGACACAAACGATTCTCATTTGCACCTCATCGTGCAAGCATCTGAATCGATGATAGTTAAAAGAGGCAATCCAATTGCTTAGTTATTTGACTAATAGTCATAAGACGACGAATGAGATGAGAGTCGTTCAGTTCGGCGCTGTGGGGTCGGCGTTTCGGTGGCCTCATTTGATGCAAGGCGGCTAAACTAAACGCTGCCAATGTCAGGGACGACGACAGCCCGAGTCTTTCGCTTTGGAACGTTTGAAGTGAACGAAGCGACAGGCGAGCTGCGCAAAGAAGGCATCCGGATCAAGCTGCATTCGCAGCCGTTTCAGGTGCTAGTGATGCTGCTGGAACGGCCAACCGAGCTGGTGAGCCGCGAAGAGATGCGGCAGCGGCTTTGGGGCGATGACACGATAGTGGACTTCGACCACGGCCTGAACACTGCGGTCAACAAACTTCGCGAAGCCCTCGGCGACACCGCTTCCCAGCCGCGACATGTAGAGACAGTTTCCGGCAGGGGGTATCGATTCATCGCGCCGGTGACGGTCGCGGAGCCTGTTTCGAGATCGTCCGGCGAGTCGAGCGTGGCCGCGTCCGTTGCCGGCAGCGGAGCCTCGGCGGCGGTCGCTCCCCAGGAGGACGCGCCGGAGAGTTCGACGCGCAGTTTACTGGCCGCGTCGCACGATCTGCCTCATGCTCCCCGCGCGCTGGTGCGGACGTTGTTGCTGTTGATTCAGGCAATGTACCTGGCGTTCTACCTTGGGGCGCTCGCGAACATACCAGAGATTCGCGAGATCTTCGCCGACTCGGGGATCCTCTCGCCCGCGATCCTCACCACAGTGCTGGTGATCACGGCCGTGGCGCTCATCCCGGTGAGACTGTTCCTCTTCACTGCGGTAGTGTTCGATTTTCAGCAGCTTCAAGAAAAATTCAAACGCATCTTTCCTGTGCTGCTCTGGATGGACCTGCTGTGGGCGCTCTCGCCTTTCCTGCTGATTCATCACATCCCCGGGGGCCTGGCGTTGGGGATGACCGCTGCGCTGGTTTACATGCCGTTCGCGCAGCGTTCGCTGGTGTTGATGTATTGCCGCGACCGGAAAGACCGAAGCGCGTGATTGCAGGGCGGCGGTACAAACTGGCACCTGCTTTACACTGACAACTGGCAACTGGCAACTTCTCCCATGTCCACCTCCATCCGCTCCTTCGCGAAGATCAATCTCGGGCTGAAGATCGGCGCGGCGCGCGCTGACGGCTTTCACGAGCTGCGCACCATCTACCAGACCATAGCGCTGCATGACGTGATCCGCGTCGAAGTGCAGCCCGGTGATGAAATCGACATTCGTTGCACCGATCCTCGGGTGCCGTGTGACGCCAGTAACACCTGCTACAAGGTGGCGGAACGGGTGATGCGCGCGGTCAAGGCCAGCGGGCGCGTGGTAATCACCATCGAGAAGCAGTTGCCGGTGCAGGGTGGGATGGGTGCGGCTTCGTCCAATGCGGTTGCGACTCTCATCGCGCTGGAGCGCGAATTCAAGACGACCATCGCTCCCCAGGAAAAACTTCGCATTGCCGCCGAGGTGGGCAGCGACTTGCCGCTGTTCCTCATCGGAGGGACTGTTCTGGGAGTCGATCGCGGGCAGGAAGTCTATACGCTGCAGGATCTTCCGACAATGCACCTGGTGGTAGTGACGCCTCCGGTGGGAATTTCTACGCCGAAGGCGTTTGCGAAATGGGACACGCTGATCGAGTTGGCCGAGTTGGAGCAGGTGATCAACGCAGCGGGCTTTGGCTGGGACGAGCCAGAATTGACCGCTCCCACCGCGGCAGGTACAATTACAACATTCAGTCAAAGTGTGTTTGCCTGGCTGGAGAAAGTTTTCCCCCTGCAGGCCCAGACTGCATCCGGTGTTCCCGCGAGTGGCGGGGACCGGGCCGAGACGCCGCTTCTCGACCTCGTCCGAACCGGGATCGAAAACGACTTTGAACGAGTCGTCTTCCCAGAGTATCCCGAACTTCGAGAGGTCAAACGTGTGCTTGAGCGCGAAGGCGCGCAGTATGCGTCATTGTCTGGCTCCGGCTCGACGCTGTATGGAGTGTTCGCGTCGGCCGCTGAAGCAGAGTTAGCTGCCCAGCGCATGAGCGCCGCGGGACATGCGGCAGTGGCGACGAGGACGTTGAGCAGGGTGGAATATTGGGAGCGGCTGGTGATTAGTAATTAGTTGTTGGTAATTAGTGGTGGGTGCCTCAATGGCAGATTCGGCCAATTACTAATCACCAATTACCAATTACGTTTTTTGGGCGGTCGTCTAATGGTAGGACAGTGCCCTTTGGAGGCACTTGTCTAGGTTCGAATCCTAGCCGCCCAGCCAAGATTCAGTTGCCGGTTACCAGTAGTCAGTTACCAGTAGAGAGTGATCGGGTTCGACGCAGTTAAGTGTTGACAGCCAGGAGCGTTCCGATCAGCGTTTTTTTGCTAATTGCTAATTGCTAATTGCTAATTGCTAATTGCGAATTTGTTCGTGGTGGATGACCCAGCTTGTAATCAAACCAGGTTTTGGCGGGGTAGGAAACTTATGGAAGCAGCAGGCGTAAAACCCGGCGTAGCGGAACAGGCAGCGGCCAGCGAAACGACAACGGCCGTGACGCAGCAGTCCGACAAGAAGCAGCAAGCGGCTGTAGACGCCAAGGCCAAGCAGATGCGGACGCGCAGCGAGGACAAGTGGAAGATCTTCTCGGGCACGGCGAATGACGCGCTGGCCAAGGAAGTCTGCGACAAGCTGGGCTTGCCACTGGGGCAGACGCGCATCACCAAGTTCTCCGACGGCGAGACGTATGTGCAGATCCTGGAGAACGTGCGCGGCAGCGACGTTTTCCTGATCCAGCCGACGTGCGATCCGGTGAACGAGCACCTGCTGCAACTGCTGCTGCTAATCGATGCGTTGAAGCGGGCGTCGGCGCGGCGCATCACCGTGGTGGTTCCGTATTTCGGTTACGCCCGGCAGGACCGCAAAGACCGGCCACGCGTGCCGATCAGCTCGAAGCTGGTAGCCGACCTGCTGACGACCGCAGGGGCGGACCGCGCGCTGGTAGTCGATCTGCACGCACCGCAGATCCAGGGCTTCTTCAACATTCCGGTGGACCACTTGTTTGCGTCGCCGGTGCTGGTAGGGTTTTTCAGGGATTTGCAGCTTCCGGACCTGACGGTGGTTTCTCCGGATGCTGGCGGCGTGGAGCGCGCGCGCTTCTTCGCCAAGAAAATGGATTCGGCGCTGGCTATCGTCGACAAGCGCAGGGTGGACTTGGATGTGACCGAGGTCATGCACGTCATCGGCGACGTGAAGGACCGAACCTGTCTCATCCTCGACGACATTATCGATACCGCCGGAACGCTGGTGAAGACTTGCCAGGCGTTGCTCGATGCGGGGGCGAAGCAGGTATATGCCTGCGCCACGCATCCCGTGCTGTCGGGGCCGGCCATCGAGCGGATTTCAAAATCGGGGTTGGTCGAAGTGGTTGTGACCAACACCATCCCGCTGACGGAAGCGGGGCGCAACGAACCCAAGATCCGGCAGTTATCGATTGCCGGCTTGATCGCCAGCGCCATCCAGTCGATTCACGAAGAGACATCCGTCAGCAGACTGTTTTTGTAGAGGACAAGAAATTATGGCTACGACAACACCAGAACAGAACGTAGAAACCAAGCCGCGACAGAGCGGCACCAAGAACGACGCGCGCCGCATCCGCAAGATCGGGCTCGTCCCAGCCGTGCTGTACGGCGCCGGCCTGGAACCGTTGAACATCACCGTCGATCCGAAACAGATGCGCCGCATCCTGAATTCGGAATCCGGCCACAACACGATTTTCGATCTGGCCGCGGGCGGAGACTCGGGCAAGGCGATGATCGTGGACTGGCAGTTCGAGCCCATCAAGGGCGCGCTGCTGCATGTCGATCTCAAGCGCATTGCCATGGACAAGCTGTTGCGCGTCAGCGTACCGGTCACGCTGAAGGGCGAAGCCCATGGCGTGAAGGTGCAGGGCGGCATCATGGAACAGATGGTGCGCGAGGTCGAGATCGAGTGCTTGCCTGCCGACATCCCGGGACGCATCGAAGCCGATGTCACCAAGCTGGAATTCGGCGAGACGATTCGCGTGGCTGATCTGCCGCGCAACGAGAAGATCAAGTTCATCACCGACGAGAACCAGGCGATTGCCCACGTGACCGCGGTGAAGGAAGTTGTGGTTGCGACTCCGGTCGAGGGAGTCGAGGCCGCGGCGACGACTGCCGAGCCCGAGGTCATCAAGAAGGGCAAGCAGGAAACCGAAGGCGAAGCTGCCGCCGGCGGCGACAAGGGCGCCAAAGCCGAAAAGGGCGACAAGGCAGAGAAGTCCGAGAAGAAGAAGTAGGCGGCGTGAAACTGATCGTCGGGCTCGGCAATCCGGGCGTCGAATACCAGTTCACACCGCACAACCTGGGGTTTCTGGCGGTGGACCGCATTGCCGAACAGTGCGGCGTACGGGTGAACAACCGCAACTGTCGCGCGCAGACGGCGCGGGCCCGCATCGGAGAAACCGAAGTGGTGCTGGCCAAGCCGGAAACCTTTATGAACTTGAGCGGCCTGTCGGTGCGCGAACTGGTGGAAGAATACGAGGTGCAACCCGGGCAGGACCTGGTGCTGCTCTACGACGAGCTCGATCTGCCGTTCGGCACGCTGCGGATTCGGCAGCGCGGCCGTTCGGCGGGACACAACGGTGTGGAGTCGGTGATCGGAGCGCTGGGTACGCCGGAGTTTGTGCGCATCCGCATGGGAGTCGGGCCGGACCATCCGGTGGGCGACGGCGCGAAGTACGTGCTGTCGCAGTTTAAGAAATCGCAGTACCCGGTCGTTGACCAGGTGCTGGACACGGCGGCCGAGGCCGTCGGGGTCATCTTCCGGGAAGGGTTGCACGCGGCGATGAACCGTTTCAACCGGAAGCCTGAAGAAGCGTCGGCGACGGAAGAGTAACGTAGTGCCGGCCTTCAGGCCGGCGAAAGCGAAGGCTACCCAAAGACACGGCTTTAGCCGTGGCGTAACCCGGGGCTGAAGCCCCGTAAAGAGTTCAAAGGGCGGGACGCGGACCTGAAGGTCCGCTCTACCAGCCGGGAGAAAACAGAATGCAACGTACTTACGAAGTGATGTTCATCGTGCGTCCGGACATGACGGAAGAAGACCAGGACAAGCTGGTTGCCACAATGGAAGGCCACGTGGCCACCGCCGGCGGCACGGTGAAGAACGTGGAACGCATGGGCAAGCGCCGGTTGGCGTACGTCGTGCGCAAGTTCCAGGACGGCATCTACGTCCTCATGGTTCTCGAAGGCGATGGCGCCATGGTGAAGGAACTGGAGCGCCGCCTGCGCGTGACTGAGCCGGTGATCAAGTTCATCACGGTGCGCGTGGACGAAGAACAGAAGCGCATGGCCAAGGTAAAAGCGCTGCGCGATGCCAAGGTTCGCGGCAAGGGCACACGGGCAGCGGCAGCGGAAGCAGCGGCGGCCTCCGCGGCAGCTACTGCGGCCGAAGCAGCGGCGTCGGCAGCGGCGGCAACGACAGAAGCGGATACGGCTCCGGCGAGTGTTTAGATTTTCGCGAGCGCAGCTAAGAACAGCAGGTCCTTCGACTCGAACGCGGATGTTCGCCGCGTTCTCGCTCAGGATGACGAACTGATCGCAGCTTGGCTCCAATGCAACAACCAGAGATTGAATTGGGCCGGTGATGGCCCGAAGGAGAAACATGGCAGACGAAACGACGAATAGCGCGGCTCCCGTAGCTGCGAACGAAGGCGGTAGCAGCAGTTCCGCGCCGAGCTCGCGTCCCGAAGGCGGTGGCGGCGGTGGCGATCGCGGACCGCGTGGCCCACGGCCTGCGGGGCGTCCCGGCGGAGGTCCTGGCGGACCGCGTGAAGGCGGGCGGAAATTCTTCCGCCGCAAGAAGGTTTGCAAGTTCTGCGTCGAGAAGATCGATGGCGTGAATTACAAGGACGTGCGCCTGCTCGGGCAGTTTGTCGCCGAGTCGGGCAAGATCGTTCCCCGGCGTTTGACCGGCGTGTGCACGCCGCACCAGCGCCGTCTGGCCGACGCCATCAAGCAGGCGCGCAACATCGCGCTGCTGCCGTTCTCGAGCAGGTAGTTTCAGTTTCAAGTTTCCAGTTTCGAGTTTCAAGCTGGAAGAAGTAGCGCATGGCTGACTACCAATGGCGAAAAGCGACGCATGGCGACTTGCCAATAATCTGCATGACTTATCGCTTATTGCTAATTGCTGAATGCTAATCAAGATTGATACGGAGTTTGAGACATGGAAGTCATACTGAAGGAAGACGTAAACAAGCTCGGCCACCGCGGCGACGTGGTGAAAGTTGCCGAGGGCTATGGCCGCAACTACCTCATCCCGCACAAGCTGGCGATTGAAGCGACCGCCGGCAATAAGGCTGTCATCGAGCAGATGAAGGCCGCTTCGGTGCGCAAGACTGCCAAAGAAAAAGGCAGCGCGGAAGCCCTGGGACAGCAGCTCTCCGGCCAAGAACTGGCGTTCACCCGCAAGTCGGGCGAGCACGATCAGTTGTTCGGCTCGGTCACTTCGGCCGACATTGCGCACGCTCTGGAAGCCAAGGGCTTCGCCATCGACCGCCGCAAGATCGATCTCGACGTGCCGCTGAAAACGGTCGGCGAGTTCAACGTGCCGATCAAGCTGCACAAAGACGTCACGGTCACGGTGAAGGTGACGGTCGGCAAGGAAGCTGGAGCCGAAGTTGCGCCGGTCGCGGTGGAAGAATCCGCCAGCGCCGAAGCGTAGTCCTGGGTTTCCGTAAGTAGTTTTTGGCGAAAGACATAGAAGGCTGGCCTTCGGGCTGGCCTTTGTCTTTTGGGCAGATTCCGGGGGCGCGTGTACCCCCTCCCCCCTCCCCCCTGCTCGTAAAATATTGAAAACATAAGGGGCGAAAGGCGAAAGTCCGCGCAAAATATTGAGCGCGTTGGACTTGCAGGTAAAATATTGAGCCACAATGAGTTAGTCGCTGGATTGGAGTGAGTCAGGCGGCGCGAGCGAAGGTTGAGGCGGAAGTAGCAGGGGTTGCGGCCACGAAGTGCGGGTGAATTTCCGGAGACTCCATCTTCTCTGAGATGGTCACGGGTATTCACAGACATACATCCTCCAAGTACAACAGGCCGACCGCGATGAGCGGGCAGCGAAAGACAGCAGTGAGTCGCCCCACGTGTATAGGGTCGCGGAAGTGAAAGGTGGATGCAAGTTAAAAGCGCCTAGGGGAGGGTACTTTAGTAACCAGCGGCTAGTTTCAAGTTTCGAGTAAGAGCGGATGTTTCGCCCGCGCGCCAAATCAGCGGCCGTGGGTTTCAGCGCGGGGATTGTATTGGTCTTAAGAGGCTCGAGCTCACGCCCTCGGGGAAGAGTGCCGCCCCTAAAGGGGCTGGGAGATTTTATATGCCGCCTACCCAGCACTCCGCTGCGCTGCGTGCCGGGCTATCATTATGCCGCCCTTGCCACACGCCGCGCGCAAAACCAGCGCGCGACGGAAGCGTGGCCGCGGGCTGGGGCGTACGGACCGCGGGACGGACATCGTTCCCGAACCGTGTCCAGAATCCCAGGTTATCGCCGGAAGCCGGCGCGAACCTGGGGCACCCGGCCCCATCCTGATCGCCAGCGCGAGTTACGAAAACACCTTTAGAATCTTTTTGATAAATCGTCCAAAACGCCCTTGGAGTGCTATGCTGCTTACCAAAAGCACCCGGCCGCCAGGCCGAGTAGCGTATGTGGGGTGCCTATGAAGAACATCTTGATCAAATACCTATGTTGCTTGCTGAGCGCAGCGGGGTTGTTATTGTGCACGGGATGCCAAACCCGCCATTTCAAAGACTTCGATGTCGCAGCCAGCAAGTTCGACCCGAATCCCTATCCCCTCAATCCACGCTGGGGCAAACAAGTCGAGCAGAACGTTCCGCCCAATCCATCGCAGAGTTGTCCGCTGGAATCGGACTCCGACAATCCCGATGATTGGACGAGTTCGCCGCAGTATCCGAACTGCATGAGCGATCCGCCTTCGTTCAACGGGGGTATTTGGTGTGGCCCACATGTCAACCTGATGCCCGTAACTTATGAAGGCACGGCGATCTGGGACGATCACAGTTCCTCTCTTTTGGACGATGATTACACGCTCAACCTGGTGCGCGATGATCAGGCTCTCTACAGCACTGCTGAATCGAAAATTCACGTCGAGTTTAATTCCGACGAAACCGTCGACAACTGGGACGACACTCACACCTGGTGGGATAACTTCCACCACAATGCGGTCGACGTTGACAAGGCGCATGCTTCCGCAATGCTCGATGGTCACTTCGTTAAGGTCATCGGTCTTTTGAACCTCGACACGCTTCACCGCGGGAAGACGGAATTACATCCCGCATATGCCGTGTTTGTGGATCTAGGCGGCACTGATGTTCGACAGACGTCCTGGGCGTTCTTTGTGAGGAACTGGGGCGATCAGGGCTTTTGCGGATCCGACGACCAGCCCCTCTTTTACCGGCCAACGCAAATACGAGTGCAGATTCCGAATGTCGTCAGCCTCACCTCCAACAACATCTGGGAGGGCGCGCAGAACGACGATAACTTGCAGCCTATGGGCATCAGTATTCAACCCAAAGGCGATGGGATGTTGCTTACCTTTACACTCTTGCAGCCGAGCAAGCAAAGCTGGTTTGTCGGCGACCTGACATTTGCTGTCAGGGAGCCTTCAAAAACGGGTAAGGGTGCGGCCGTTTCAGCGAAGGCGACTGGCGCAAAGGAAGATGGCGATCCAGACAGGAATCCCGATAGCGAATTGCAGGCGAAGATAGACAGATTGCCCGCAGCTGCAAAGATAGATCTGTATGCGAAGCTCGGGAATCTGATTCCGAGGAAGAAGGCTTATCAGGTAAAGCCCGTTCTCATAGCGGAACCTACGAAGCCGGAGGTAACCCGCCCTGAGTCTCCGGTGAGGGTAGCCGTGAAGTCGGATTCAGTGGCAATGAGAATGCCGGCTACGACCATGGTCAATCGGCAGAGAAGAGTGGAGTTCGTGAAGAAGTATCTTGCGGACTTGGGAGCCAAATAAACCAACGCGTTGCAGTCTCGAGAGTGGATAGTAATTTCGGCTCTGCACAAGAATCTGACCAAGTGGGCATTTTAGGCGGCTTTTTGCAAAAGTCCCTCGGGGATGTCAAAGCCTGGAAGCCTCGCTCTCGCGGTGGCACTCTGGGCTGAACTTACCCGCAATCTGATGACGCATCTTGGGAGTGGCAGAACGGGCGGCTGGGTTGTTGGTGATATGGCCTGATATCGCCAATAAACTGTCCCGTCCTAAAGCAGTTAGCCTCGACGATCACGTATTCCCGCCACGGACGGGCTTTCAACGAAACCCACGTGTCTAATGTCTCACGCCGTCACGGATAACGTACGACATGGCGATGTCACGCCAAATACCCGAAGAATTGAAATCATCTGCTATCCAACGAGAAGTAGAGGTACAGTGCCAGTCCGACGGCATTTTCCGGATGGTTCGTCTTCCCACCGGTATTGTTCTCGTGCTCGTAGTATGGATTGAATTCTACATGCCGGCCCACGGGGAAAAGGCCGCCGACGTAGAGAGCGGTGGTGCTCCACTTGTTGTACTGGCTCAAGTAGTATGGCTCGACGGCGACGTAAGGAATGTGGTGGTAGGAGTGGATGGAGACCGTCCGCTCAAGCGTCAGTTTGCTGCGATAGCGCCAACTGTAATCGCCGTTTCTCCAGTCGAATTCGAACCGGTTGCGGTCCGAGACGCTGAATCCGGCCTTCATGGGAAAATTAAAGGTCGCAGCCGCAATCATTCGATTTTCGGTGGGCGTGTCCGGCTCTCCGATGTAGCGATATCCTGTCTCCAGAACCAAAAATCTGGACTTCGCATCGTCGAGATCGAAAGCTCGCATTGTTTTGAGCCTGGCTAGGGGTTTCAAGTAGAGCTGAACGCTCGGACCTATCCCTGCCTGGGCCGAATCACCACCGTCCTGATCGTCCTTGGCCTCCACATACACGCGAAACATCGAGTTCAGCTTTAGATAGGCATCCACTTCCGGCAGGAATTGAACGTTCTGTTGTGTGAAGGCGGGCAAGCACGCGAAGCACACGAAAAAGGCCCACCGCCAAAATATCTTGTGAGTCCGCCTCATGGCTCCTGCCAGGGATTGCCGGGTTAGCCAGGCTCACGCCGCGCGACTGGCTAGACATTGAATTGGGGCGCCCTGCCGATTGACGGAGCGCCCCAAAATGCTCAGATTCCGCCCCGTCCTATTCCACGGGAATGTTGAATTGGAAGCCGTCCTTCTTGAGCTGCTCCTGCATGCCCTTTAACAACTGGTATTGGGGCAGGGTGATATACGGGATGTTCTCCGATTGCAGCTTGCGGGGCGGGTACTTTATGTACGTCTGCATGATTTCCTTGACCGCCTGTCCAAATATCGGCATTGTCCAGGTGCTCTCGGTGTAGTTGTTCATGAAGATGTCGTACCGCTCCTGGGGATCCTGCCAGAGGTCGTAAACCGACGGAACGATAGCGAACAGTTTGGCCTGGCCTTTCCAGCCGAGGTTGCTGTCTACCGCCAAGCCTCCCGTTGCCTGGCCACCATCGCCGCGCAGATCGAAAACCGCCTTGAATTGGTTGACCCGGATTGCACCCGGCGTGAGATCGAGCTCGGTGAAGTAATACCACTTATCGCGGGCGCATTTTCCTGTGCCAAGCAGCAGCGGAGTCATGTCGTAGCTATCGAACATCATCGGTTGCCCTTCGAGGTCCTTTTCGGGCAGCTTGACACCGGCGATTGACGCGAAGGTGGCCATCAGGTCGAGACCGCCAACGATGTCGTAGTTCCTCTCACCAGCCTTGATCTTGCCCGGCCACCAGGCGATGGCGGGAACGCGGTTGCCGCCCTCGCGGACAGTGCCCTTGGTGCCGCGGAAAGGCGTATAGCCAGCGTCGGGATAGACATCCTGCCACGCGCCGTTGTCCGTGGTCCAGATAACGATCGTGTTGTTGTCGATGCCGAGCGCGCGGATCTTGTCCATCACATGGCCGATGTGCGAGTCGGCCTCGACCAGCGAGTCGGCATACTTGCTCTTCGCCATCGACTTGCCAATGTAGTCCGGCGACGGAAGATTGGGCTGGTGCACCTTCATGAAGTTGACGCTCATGAAGAAGGGCTTGCCCGACTTTGCCGCGCCGTCCAGATAGTCGATCGCGGCCTTCTCGATGTAGTCATCCAGGTACGGAATTCCGACCCAACCCTTCTCGGGTGTGTTTTCGTATTCGCCGTTCACGTGCCAGTCGGTATGGGGTTTCTCTCCAGCATTGCCGGAGAGCGCGCCCGTGGTCACCTTGGCGAACATTTCGCGCAGTTCCGTGGGCATGGCCGGAAACCACTTCGGGTCGGCGTAGGTATAGGCGTTGAGGTGATATAAGAGCGCGTACTTCATTACGTCATAGCCGTGCGCGTTGGGCAGGGCATAGTCGGCCTCACCCAAGTGCCATTTGCCGGTGAAAAAGGTCTGATAATCGGCCTGCTTTAACACCGAGGCAAGGGTCCACTCGGCTGCCGGAAGTCCGCCGCCCTGGCCTTGAAAGGCCACTGTCGTCATACCGCTGCGGTTGGGAATGCGCCCGGTCTGCATGGCAGCCCGGCCTGGTGTGCAACTGGCCTGGGCATAGAAGGAGAAGAACGTCATGCCTTCAGCCGCGAGACGATCGATATTGGGGGTTGGCATGCCGCGTCCAGGTCCGCCTCCGTAGGGACCCGAGTCGCCGTATCCGAAGTCGTCAGACACAATGAGGATAATGTTTGGTTTCTGCCCAGTTGCCGGTGGAACCGTGGGCAATTTCGCTTGTGTTTGCGCGGTGAGTGGGCCTGCTCCGCCCGCCATCAAGAAACTGGAGATGGCAAGCGCTCCCAGTGCCAGTTTTCTAACGTTTGCTCCTAAGTCCATACAGCTCTCCTTTACGAACTTCTGAGTTTTCCTCCCTCTGCGGGAGGGTTGCGATGAAGTTGCGATGAAAAGATCATCTAACATTAGCACCTGCACTGGATCACTTCTTCGGCGCTCCCTGCTGTTGTTCCTTTTCCAATTGTTCGAGTTTCATCTTGAGCATTTCCTCTTCCTGCGCCTTGGAGAACTTGGGGTACAGCAACGCAATTTGGAACCGCATGCCCCACGGCGAAGTCCCCGCAGGGTACTTGACGTTGCCAAAGAACTGAAGCTGGAGGTTGGTGGGCTGGAAGCCGATCTTCATGATTCTGCCGAAACCGCCACCGAAAGGCAGGGTCAAGTCGTTGCCGTTGCTGGCCCTCCAGTTGGCGGTGATGATGGGCGCGGTGGTGACGTACCAGCCCTTCTTCATGTTGTAGTTAATGAAGTACTGCAGCAGGAACTGATTGACGGGCGGACGGCTGCCCGTACCGGCAAACGACCAGACGTTGTTGGCGAGAGCGCCGATGACCCAGTGACCGGGAGTGGTAAGAACAACGACACCTGGGCCCGCGCTGACTTTTCCCTGGCCTAACTCGTTCGCGGTCGCGGTGGGAAAAACGAGTGCTGGGCCGACGCCCCAGATCAGTTTGCCGGGCTTAGCTGGAGAGAAGAACAGGCTGGGATTCAAGTCTCCAAGACCATACCAGCCCTGGCTCGGCTGCGACGGGTTGGGTTGCCAGATGACGGGCAAAATCGTGCGGGTGATCAGGTTCCAATTCTTCGTGATGTGCAATGGGATGACGGGCTGAAAGTTCAGCACGTCTTGATCGCGAGAATAGGGCCCGATGCCGAAGTTGGTGTTGTTCTGGATGGGGAAGCTGATCATGTTAGCCACGGGGTTTTGCGCGGCTTTTGCCAGTTCCGCGGTACGGGCCGCCTCCGATTCGGTGGTGGCTGGCGCTTGATCGGCAGTGGCTGGCTTCGCCTGCGCAGCGGGCTCGGGCTTGTCCTGCGCGAACGCAGATAGGCTCAACCAGAGAATCAGGGAAAGGGGTAAGAGCAAGGTTCGTATCATCGTAGTTTTCCTTCACGTCGTTCGCGTTTGAGCTTTTCCAGTTCCTCGAGCAATTGTTGGGTCATCACCCAGTTTTCGCGCCTGCGCCGAGCACCATCCCCCGCAAATCAGAATGCAGGTTCGCGGCGAAGAAAGCTTCGAACGAAGAAAAGGTTCGTGTGGGCATTGCACTTGTCCTGCTAAAGGTCGGGTTTGGACACTAAAACCGTATCACCGTGCCTCACAGCCTTCTGTGATCAGAATCACAGGTGCCGTGAGCGCGGCGGAAGGGACTAGGCGGTCTCCCGAGCACGGGATAACGAAGTCGAGGTCTTAGTCCCACCCTTTCCCAAAACAAGGGAAAGGATGGGGCACCCCGGAACCTATTGAGCCGCAAGAACGTACATCCCAAAAGGGGATAGGGCGTGGAGTCGGCGGCTGGTCCCAAACACTATAATGGCCGCTTACGCTTTGGCTGGCGTGCCGTCTATGGTATTGCAGGGCAACGACTAGACCTGCGATTCGGAGACGGGCAGAAACCAGCATGGCGACCGACGCAGTAGCAGTTCCCTTCACGGTAAGCCCGGGGATTCGCCTTCCCGGAACGCTGCGGGGGGCGAGTGAGACGTTATCCACGACTCCCTCTGATCGTGAGGGCATGGCGGGACATTCCCAGAGCCGAGTGAACGACGCGGAACTGATCCGAGAGGCGCAACGCGGCAATCATGCTGCGTTTGAGGAGCTGGTGCGCCAGTACGACGGCGCGGTACTGCGGCTGGCCTATCACATGACGCGCTCCGAGCAGGACGCGCAGGACATCTACCAGGAAGCTTTTCTCAAGGCCTACCGGAACATCGGCAACTTCCGGTTCGAGTGCTCGTTTTATACCTGGATTTATCGTATCGTCACCAATCTCTGCCTCGATCACCTGCGCAAACGCCAGGTGAGGAAGGAAGATTCGGGAGTGGTGACGGATTCGGATGGCGAGAGCTTCGACATGCTGGACCAGGTCGCGGATGTGCGCTCAGGAGCGAGTCCGGAAAAAGACCTGATGCGTCGCGAACTGGGCCGGCGGATTGCGAAAGCGCTGACGAAGTTGACTCCGCGCGAACGCATGGTTTTCGAGATGAAGCACTACCAGGGGTTGAAGCTGCGCACCATCGGCGAAATTTTGAATACGACGGAAGAGACGGCGAAGAACACGCTGTTCCGCGGAACGCAGAAACTGCGGTCCGCGTTGAAGGATGCGCGGTAAGGAATTGTGAAATCCCACATTTGCCAAAGGAAGGCAAATGTGGGCCACCCACAGAAGATGTGGGCTACCAGAGCGCGGGAAGACTGAAGGATGGAAGTATGAATTGTGATTGGGTACGAGAGAACATCACGCTGTATCTGTACGGCGAGCTGGCCGACGACGCGCGGCACGAGGCAGAGCAGCACATTGCGCGCTGCCAGGCCTGCGCGGCGGAACTCGCCGAGCAGCAGGAGTTCCAGACACAGATGAGCGCGTTGCCGGTGGAAGAGCCGTCGGCGAGTTTCCTGGCGGCGTCGCGGATGCGGCTGCAGGAAGCGCTGGAGCAGGTAAATCCGCATCGCGCCTGGTATCAGCGTTTCGCGTTTGATCCGACGGCATGGCTGCGGCAAGTGAAGTTCTCTCCCGCGCTGGCGACGGCGATCTTCATGGTCGGCTTCGGCGGCGGGCTGGGGGCGATGTACAAGACCATGCACAACGCTCCTGCAGTGTCTCCTGAGGTCCACCAGGAAGCTTCCATTAGCGGCATCACTTCCATCGAGAAAGATCCCAATACCAATAATGTGAAAGTGCAGTACGACCGGGTGTTGCCGGAATCGGTGCAGGGCACGGTCAACGACCCGAAGGTACAGGACATGCTGGTGTATGCCGCACGGAGCAATGAAAATTCCGGGGTGCGGCTGAACTCGGTGGATGCGCTAGCGGGCAAGGTGGACGATCCCAAGGTGCGGGAAGTGCTGACGTATGCTATGCGCTACGACAGCAACCCGGGAGTACGTCTGCACGCGCTGGACGCGGTGGGATCATTCGTGAAAGAGGATATCCGGGTGCGCAATGCGGTACTGGAAGCGCTGTTGAATGACAGCAACCTGGGTGTTCGCAGCGGGGCGCTGCACTCGCTGGAGCCGGTGAAGACCGACAGCAGCGTGCGCATGGCATTGCAGCAATTAGGCAAAGAGGACCCCAGCGATTACATTCGCACGGAGTCGAAGCGCGTGCTGGCATCGATGCCGACGGTGTACTAACGACTTCCATGAAGCTGGGACCTCAATTCGAAGCGGCAGGGTGCCGCCGGTGGAGCAACTCGGTCTGGTTGCTGACGGCGGCGCTCGTGATGGTGATTCCGCTGTACGCGCAGAATGCACGGGTGTTTCGGGAGGGCAATTCGTGGGTCGAAGAATCCACGGGCAGCCTGCCAGCAGGACGTGAGTTTCGGGCGTTCACGGACCTGGGCTCGGTGCAGGTACAGGGCAATGCGGCGCAGGTTTCGTATGTGGTGCGCAAGCGATCCTTTGCCGGAAGCGAGGTGTTGGCGCGTAAGCAATTTGCGCAGTGGCGGGTCTCGGCGAACCGGGCGGGCGACGCGGTGGTCCTGGAGAGCAGGCTGAGCGGTGGTAACCTGAACCGCCTGACTGCGGACATCGCGGTGCAGATTCCGCGGCAGACGCAAGTGGTGAAGGTGGAGACACGCGGAGGATCGCTGTCGTTCAATGCGATCGCGGGAAGCGTGATCGGAGTTACGGGCGGCGGCAACGTGAAGGTGGACGACGTCTCTGGCACGGTGAAGATCACCAGTGGCGGCGGGATCATCGAAGCCGGCAGCGTGGGTTCCGACCTTTACCTGCAGAATGGTGGCGGCAATGTGTCGGTGGAAAGAGTCAATGGGCAGGTCACGGTGAAAACGGGCGGCGGCCGGGTACGCATCGGCACTTCGGGTGGAACGTCGGTGGAAACCGGAGCCGGCAATATCGAAGTGAGCAAGTGCAACGGCGATCTGCATGCGAACTCCGGAGGCGGGAACCTGAGTCTTGGCGATGTCACCGGCTCGGTGCTGGCGGAAACCAACGCGGGCAGTGTGCGCCTGGCCAGTGCGCAGGGCAAAGTGCGCGTTATTACGGGCGGCGGCATGGTGGAGTTGCTCAAGGTGGGACAGAGCGCGCAAGTGGAAACAGGAAGTGGAGCGATCACGGTGCAGTTTGTTCCGGGACACAATCATTTCCAGGATTCCTTTCTGCATACGGCGGTCGGCGACGTGGTGGTGTACCTGCCGGCGAACCTGGGTGTGAATGTGCGGGCGTCCACGGAGTTGGCCAACGGAAAGGGCATCATATCGGCGTTTCCGGGGCTGAATATCACTACGGAGGGCGGGAATTACGGTCCGAAATCGATGTACGCCGAAGGACTTTTGAATGGCGGAGGCCCGGTCTTGCGGTTGCGCACCACCATCGGGCAGATCGACATCCGGCGTTCACAGTAGGAAGAGGTTGGTTATGGTCATTCATAGAGTTGCGAAACTAATACTTTTTGTCACATCGATGGCGGCCGTGATGGGAATTGTGCCGGTGGCCGGCGCGGTCCCTTCGCCTGGTGATCCTCATTCCACCGCGTACCTGGGTGTGATGGTGGACAACGTTTCACCTGCGACGGCGGCTTCACTGCACTTGAAAGACGGCAGCGGCGCGGCCATCACGGGCGTGGACCAGGATGGGCCGGCGTGCCACGCAGGCCTGAAGAGCGGCGACATCGTGACTGCATTCAACGGCAAACCGGTGGAGGGGGGCGACCAGTTCGCCAGCCTCATCCACAGCAGCGCGGCGGGTACGGTTGTTTCCATGACCGTAATACGTGACGGGCAGAGCAAAGAAATGAAGGTAACACTGGGCGACTGGAAGCAGATGGCGGCCAGGCCCAAGCCTCCGCTTCCCCCCATGGGAAGCATGGGGTTCGTTCCGCCCACGGCGCCACTTCCGCCACGCATGTATCCGGATATCGACGTCCCGAGCTTTACGACGCTGTCGGTGAGAAACGGGATCGCAGTGGAGCCCCTGAGTCCGCAGCTGGGCGAATTTTTTGGTGTCGCACAAAGCAAGGGCGTACTGGTGCGGTCGGTGGAAAAGGGCAGTCCAGGCGCGTCGGCAGGACTAAAGGCCGGCGACGTGGTCGTGCGAGTCAACAGCGAGACGGTGCACGACGTAGCCGATTGGCGCCGGGCCATGAAAGCGCATAGCGGTAAGGTATCGCTGGTAATCGTGCGCGACAAGCGAGAGCAGAACGTCGAAATGAACCTGCCGGCGAATTCCTCGAAGATGCAGAACGAGGATTGGGACGGCTTTGCGCAAGACTTCTCAACGCTGGCGCTGCTCGACCAGAGCGACATCGATGAGATTAATCGGCAGGCCCAGGCTGCAGCGAAGAACGCGGTACCTGACATGAAGAAACAGGCGGAGCAGATTCGCAAACAGGCCGATGCTGCGATGAAAGCTGCGACTCCGGAGATGAAGAAGCGGGCCGAGGAATTGAGCAAGCAGGCAGCGGAGATCAGCAAGCAGACTGAAGCCGTGCGCAAAGAGGTGGAGAAGATGGCTCCGCAGATGGAGCGGGACGCGATCCAAATGGCAGACAGCATGAAGCCCTCGGCCAAGCAACTGGCCGACATGGCGCGCGAGATGTCGAAGTCGATGAAAGAGATGGGGCCGGAATTCCAGAAGCAGATGGAGCAGATCAAGAAAGACATGGAGCAGGAAAAGCGCGAGTGGCAGGACATCTTCAAGGGGACGGATTCTTCGAAGCACTTCTGAGCCTAAAGACAGTTGACGAGACATGGGGAGCCTGCGGGCTCCCCGAGTTGTTTTGGGGCTGCGCCGAGCAATTAGCAACTAGCAATTAGCTCGAGTGCTGGTTATCGAGTGCGACGGAAGATGAGTTCTATGAAGCCGTAGAGGACGAGGCAGATCCAAGCGTCGACGAACAGTCCCCAGTCGAGGCGGTACGGAGTGTGATGCGCGGCCGGGGGCAGATGTGGCATGAGGACGAAAAAGTAGAGCAGGCTGCCAATGACGACGGCGGCGAATTGCTTGAGGAGACGAGGGAGCATGGGATTCGCTGATACGTGGACAGTGTAGAAGAGGGATCGTCACGAGGATAGTGGCCCCGCTCGACTCGATGCGCTCGCTCAGTGCAGGCGGTTCGACTACCTCCGTGCGGTCGCTTCGCTCCGGAGGATATAAGAAACACAACTGCCCACCAACCACTAGCCACTGATTTACCATCGCATTGTGCTCGACCTCTCCACCAGCGTGCAATTCGTGAAAGGCATCGGACCGCGTATTGCCGAGATGCTGCTGGAGAAGGGTGTCACCACCGTCGAAGACCTGCTGTACTACCTGCCGTTTCGCTATGAAGACCGGCTGAATCCGCGGGGCATTGGCGAGTTGCGTCCGGGCGAAATGGCCAGCGTGATCGCGGAGGTACGGACGTCGGGGCTGTTTCGCACGCGACGCATGCCCATCTTCGAGATGACGGTGGGACAAGGGCGAGACACGCTGAAGTGCATCTGGTTTAACGCAACCTATCTGCAGGATAAATTTCGCGCCGGGCAACTGGTGGCGCTCTACGGCAAGGTGGAGGCACCGGAGCGGGGGCGGGATCGCTTCCAGATTATGCAGCCGCAGTTTGAAATTCTGCACGATCCCACCGAAGATGGCAGCAATGGCGACGAGGAAGAGCGCAAGTGGCATTCGCTGGAAGTCGGGCGCATTGTTCCCATCTATGAAACCGCGGGCAAAGGAAAACTGACGGCGCGCTGGTTTCGCCGCGTCGTGCACGGGATGCTGGAGCAACTCGACCAGGATGTTGCCGACGCGATTCCCCGCGTGGTGCGCGGGCGCATGGGGCTGATCGATCGCAGGACGGCATTCTGGCAGGCGCATTGGCCCGAGGTGGGAGAGAGCCTGGCGAAGTTGCAGTCGGCGCGAACTCCGGCACTGTTCCGGCTGATATTCGAAGAACTGTTCTTCTTGGAACTTGGCTTGGAACTCAAGCGGCGGAAGATGCGGGCGCAAAGCGGCGTGAGCTTCGCGATCAACGACCAGGTGCGCGCTGCAGTGAAACGGATATTGCCGTTCCATCCCACGAATGCGCAGAAGCGGGTGCTGAAAGAAATTGTCGAGGACATGAAGGACGCGGCTCCCATGCGGCGGTTGCTGCAGGGCGATGTAGGCTCGGGCAAAACAATTGTTGCGCTCGAGGCGGCGGTAATCGCCATCGAGAACGGATACCAGGTGGCGCTGATGGCGCCGACGGAAATCCTGGCGACCCAGCATTATCTTTCGGCGCGGCGCATTCTGGAAGGCGCGGGCTATCGCGTCGTGCTGCTGACCGGATCGCAGGAGGCGGGGCGCAAGAAGCAGGTACGGCATCACATCGAGCAGGGCAATGCGCAACTGGTGATTGGGACGCACGCGCTGATCCAGGAGTCGGTGGAGTTCGACAAACTGGGGCTGGTGATCGTGGACGAGCAGCACCGCTTCGGCGTGATGCAGCGCTTCCGGCTGATGAAGAAAACGAACCAGGCTGAGCCCGACGTACTGGTCATGACAGCGACGCCGATTCCGCGCACGCTGGCGCTGACGCTGTATGGCGACTTGGATACCAGTGTGCTGGACGAGCTTCCGCCGGGACGGACGCCGATCAAGACGCGGCGCGTGACCGACGATGCAGCCCCGCAAGTGTGGGAGTTCGTGCGCAAGCAGGTGGAGGCGGGGCGGCAGGCGTACGTGGTGTATCCGGTGATCGATGAAGGAGCGATGGAAGGCGAGTTGAAGGCCGCCATCAAGATGTATGGGCAACTGCGCAAGCGCGAACTGGCTGGACTGCGAGTGGGACTGCTGCACGGGCGCATGAGCGCCGATAAGAAAGACGCGACCATGGCGAGCTTTCAGCGGGGCACGATCGACGTGCTGGTTGCGACTACGGTGATCGAGGTGGGCGTGGATGTTCCCAACGCCAGCCTCATGGTGGTGGAACATGCGGAACGTTTCGGACTTTCGCAACTGCATCAGCTACGCGGGCGCATCGGGCGCGGCACGGCGCGATCGTTTTGCGTACTGATGACTGGGGGCAAGGTTTCGCTGGAAGCAGAGGCGCGACTGGACGCCATGGTGCGCACGCAGAATGGATTCGAGATCGCGGAGTTGGATTTGCAGCAGCGCGGGCCGGGCGAGTTCTTCGGCACCCGGCAAGCGGGCATGCCGAATTTTCGGGTGGCCAATTTGCTGCGCGATCGCGACATCCTGGAGTTGGCACGGAGTGAGGCGCGGCTGGCGCTGGAAGGTCCCAACGAACAAATCTCGAAAGAAGAGATTGGGCGGGCGGTGCAGCATCTGCGGAGTCATTGGAATCGGAGGTATGGGTTGGTGGAAGTGGGGTGAAAGAAGCAATTAGCGATTGGCAACTAGCAACTAGCAATTAGCCAAGAGCAGATCCCTCACTTCGTTCGGGATGACAAACCTGAGGGATGTTGCTGAGCCTGACTGTGCGCCTTTGGAGGCAAAGATGAATCATGCGCAGGAAATTCTGCAGGCGTTGACGGAGCGGTTTGCGGCGACGGCAACCGTGAAACAGGTTTTCGGAGAACCGATTGAGGCACAAGGCAAGACGATCGTCCCGGTGGCGCGGGTGTGGTATCACGTGGGCGCGGGCTGGGGCGGACGCAAGGCTGATTCGGGTGAAGGTGGACAAGGCGGCGGAGGTGGCGGCGGTACAGTGGTTGCGACTCCGGTAGGCGTGCTGGAAGTGAGGCCCGAGGACGTGCACTTCGAACGGTTCTTCGATGCGAAACGGGCGGGGATCCTGGTCGGCGCGGGATTTGTGCTGAGGCTTGTGGTACGGAGACTGCTCTCATCGAGATAGCTTGAGCTTGCGGCTTGCGTCGCATGGGCTGGAAGTAGAAACTTGAATGCCGTGGTGAGTCCCATCAAGACACAACAAGAACTCTTTCGTCTCTTGCCTTCTGTTGATGAACTGTTGCGCTCGGACGAGTTGCAGGCGCTGTTGGTGCGCCAGGGACGCGCCGCGGCGATTGAGGCGGCACGGGCGCTTCTGGACCGTCTGCGCGCGCGAATTGCGACGGGGGAGATGACGGAAGAACGGGTGGCGATGGCGATTGGAGATGCTCCGCGCGAGATCGTCGAACAATTGCAGGCGTCAATGGCCTATTCGCTGCGGCCGGTGATCAACGCCACGGGCGTGATCCTGCACACCAACCTCGGTCGCGCGCCGGTGAGCCGCGCGGCGTTGCAGCGCGTGGCCGAAATCGCGCAGAGCTATTGCAACCTGGAGCTCGATCTGGCGACCGGAGAGCGAGGAAAACGCGATGGGCACGTGGACCGACTGTTCGCCAGAGTTTTCGGCGACATCGGGCGCGAAGTTGCGACCATCGTGGTCAACAACAATGCCGCGGCGGTGCTGCTGGCGCTGAACGCGCTGGCGGAGGGCGGCGAAGTCATCGTCTCGCGCGGAGAGTTGGTCGAGATTGGCGGATCGTTTCGCATTCCGGACGTGATGGCGAAGTCGGGTGCGGTACTGCGCGAGGTGGGGACTACGAACCGCACGCGGATCGCAGACTACGAGCAGGCGATTAACGACCGGACAAAGCTATTGCTGCGGGTGCATCGCTCGAACTTTGCGATAACGGGATTCACCGAACAGCCGTCGCTGAAGGAGTTGGCGGCGCTGGGACGGAAACACAACATCCCGGTGATGGAAGACCTGGGCAGTGGTGACATTTTCGACTTGCGCTCGGTGGGCGTGCACGGCGAGCCGACGATTGCGGCGAGTCTACGCGCGGGAGTGGATGTTGTGACGTTCAGCGGTGACAAGTTGCTGGGTGGGCCACAGGCCGGGCTGATCAGCGGGCGAGGCGAGTTGGTGGGGAAGATCCGAGGCAATCCGCTGTTTCGCGCGTTGCGGGTGGACAAGATGTTTTACGCGGCGCTGGAGGCCACGCTGCTGGCGTACCTGCGCGAGGATTACGACTCGATACCCGCGCTGCGCATGCTGCGGCTCAGCGAGGAGGCGATTGACGAGCGCGCCGAGCATCTGATGCGCAAGCTGCACATCAGCAATCCGCGGCTCGAGGTTGAGGTGGTGGAGTCGCGCTCCGTGACTGGCGGAGGCTCGGCGCCGGGATCGACACTGCCGACACGAGCGCTGGCGGTGTCGAGTCGGGACATTAGCGCGGATGCGATCGCACAGAGGTTGCGCGGGTGGGATACGCCGATCATCGCGAGAGTTGAGGATGGGCGAGTGCTGCTGGATTTGCGAACGGTGGAACCGGAGCAGGATGCGGTATTGCTAGCGGCGGTGGAGAGCCTGGGCAAGTGACGAACTCTAATTCCCACCCTAGCCCGCTTACGCGGTCTAGGATGGGGCACCCAGCGGAACGCATCTAAGAACAGTGACGATTTACACCATCGGACATTCGACCCGCACGCTGAATGAGTTGATGACGGCGCTGCGGGCATTCGATATCCAAATGCTGGTGGATATCCGGTCCTATCCAATGTCGCGGCGGCTGCCGCATTTCAATCGCGAATCGCTCGAGCAAGAACTCCCACGCTGTGGGATAGCCTATGTCTGGATGAAGGAGCTTGGCGGGCGTCGCAAGAAGATGCGCGATGACTCTCCGAATACGGGGCTGCGCAACGAGTCGTTCCGAAATTACGCCGATTACATGATGACTCCGGAGTTCGCAGACGGGGTTGCTCGATTGCTGGAAATGGCCGAGCGTGGGAAGACAGCGATCATGTGCGCGGAGCGGGTGTACTTTCAATGCCATCGCATGCTGGTGAGCGACTACTTGACGGCGCACGGGCACACCGTGTTGCACATCGACGATGAGAAGCGTCCCGTGCGTCGGCATAAGCTGATGGCGGAAGCGCAATTGGTAGATGGGCAACTGGTGTACAACGCACAGCAGTTGTTTTGAAGAGTGGTGGGCCGCTACGCGACTTGAAGTCATTCTGAGGTAAGGGTACCCGGGGCTTGCGCCCCGGGCTAACACCTCAGTCGCCGCTACGCGACTCGTCAATGGCGATCCCCGGATCTGCGATCGGTCGAGAGGAAAGCGGGTCCCTCCACTCCGCCGCCGAAGCGGCGGCTCCGGTCGGGATGACGAATGAAGACCGAGTGCCAAAGCCGCGGCTCCGGTCGGGATGACGCCTTAGAGTTGGTTTGCGCTGCGCGTGCGGTTGCCGCTACGATGAACACTCAGTTATGAAACAGGCTGTCTTCCGGGAACGCAACAAGGGGTACTACCGCGTTCTGCATACTCCCATCTGGATCTGGGTATTCTGGGTGCTTCCCGGATACCCACTCACGTATAACCTCTACACGCATGGGCCTGATCGCCGGCATTGGATCTGGCTGGCGATGGTGATGGTTGTTGTGGCGTGGAGGGGATGGCTGGGGCGCATGCCGGGCTGCGAAGAGCGGCCGTACATTCACTACTACGGGGTGCATCAGCCGAACTTGCCGTATCGCGTGGTGTGCTACACGGCGGCGTGGATCGACATATTGGTTCCGTTCGCGCTGAACGTGGCTGGCCTGGTGATGGCATCGATCACCGGCGTTTGGAAGCTGAAAGACATGTACACGTACGGCTACTATCCGCTGGCGGTAGCCGTCGTGTTAGGGACGGCGCTTAACCTTACGCCGCGCGCCAAGCGTGACACCTTCGGCGAAGGGGCGGAGCGGGCGTGGTTCTATATTGCGATCTGGACGGTGGTCCCGACGCAGGTGATCAACTGGGCAGCGTGGCGGATGGGAAAGTACCTGGATCTGGCTCCGTTGCCGCTGGCGCGGACAAGACTCGCGGTGTGCCTTGTGTCCACAGTGTTTTTCCTCCTGCTGGGATACGCGTCGAAGTTGCCGCGCACGCAGAGGTATTACACCGGAGTGGCGGCGGCGGGAGTTTAGTGTGTCAATCAGGATGGCGGTGACGATTGGGGTTCTTTGCTGGACAATCATGTCTGCCGATGGCTTCGCGTCAACACCGATCAAGAGCGCCGAAGTGGACGATTCTGGAGTCGTTCATATCACCGCGAACGGCAGGCAGTATGAGGTACCGAAGGAGCAAGGGCAGACCGGCGTTGCGCAATTGAGAATCAGCCAGGACGGCAGAATTGCCGGCTGGCTCGTGCAGTATCAAAGCCCGGCACCCAACCGGGAATTGGAGAAGATAGCAGGGCTGCTCATCCTGTGGCGCGATGGGAAGGTTGCCTGCCGTATTGGCACACAACAAGCAGTTTTGGAGGACTGGAACTTGGCGAAGGGAAGCGAGAAGGTTGTGACTCTAGCGGGTCCGATGCATGGTGCCGGGCTGCACTTCGAACTTCACAGGACATCAGACTGTCGGCTGGTGGCCGAATTTGATGAGTTGTATGAGGATGTTTCCAAGGAACCCTCTTGGGTACGATCTCTCGAGCACTAGGTATTCGTATCCTGCAACGAGAAAGGCGATCCGCCTAAGCGGACCGCCTCTCGAACTTTCGCTCGAGTTGTTATACAGGCTGTACGTTCTCGGCCTGCCAGCCCTTCGGTCCCTTGACAACGGTGAACTGAACGGTCTGACCTTCCTGCAAGCTGCGGAATCCGCCTGCCTGGATGGCAGAGTAGTGAACGAATACGTCTTCGCCGTTCTGACGGCTGATGAAGCCGTAGCCCTTCGCGTCATTGAACCACTTAACTGTTCCTTGTTCCATGGTGATGCATGTTCCTTCGAAATTGAATGTAGCTACAATTCGACCGTATTGTGGAGCAAGCAGGGATGCTGCAAGGCAGGAACTGCTGCGTACAACGTCGATCAATCGAGCAACATAATCATAGCAGTGCGAGCGTAAAAGGCCAAGTACTTTATGGGTACAAACCCGGGTGGACATGGTGGATAGTGCTGCAAATGATTAAAAATCAAGGATATAAGATGACTTCCCAATTTGGTAGTAGCGCCATGTTCGAGGTGGTAATCGAGTATCGAGAATGATGTATGGTGATGGCATGATCGTGGGCACGGGCATTGATATCGCGGAAGTCGATCGGATTGCGCAGACCATTGAGCGCTTTGGAGGCCGCTTCAAGGACCGGGTGTTCACGGCCGACGAGATCCGGTATTGCGAATCGAAAGCCAACAAGGCAGAGCGCTACGCCGCGCGCTTCGCGGCCAAAGAAGCTGGCATGAAGGCCCTCGGGACAGGATGGAGCCGGGGCGTGACCTGGAGGGACATCGAGGTGCAACGATTGCCGGGCGGCCGGCCGACGGTGGTCTTCCACGGAAAGGCCGGAGAATTCTTCGCTAGGCTCGGTGGGGTGCGAGCGCACTTGTCGATCACGCACACCAAGGAGTCGGCGATGGCGTACGTGATTATTGAAAGCGAGTAAGAGGACGTTTCAAGTTTCGACCTTCGAGTAAAGCAGGTCCCTCCACTCCGCCGCCGAAGCGGCGGCTCCGGTCGGGATGACGGAACTCAAGGAAGTACCGTCCACAAAGACAGATTCGAGTTTCTAGTTTCAAGTTTCGAGTAAGGACGGGAAGTTTTGCGTTGCAAGCAATCCGTTTCGAGCGACGAAATGTTGTGATTTTCAACGATGAAAGCGTGCCAATGTGGGAATTTGCACCAACATCAAGTCATAAATGTGCAAATCAAAATGAATGCTTGCAAAGGGGTTAACCGGACTTGTTATAATCACGCACTTGGGTGATATGCGTCACATCGAGAAGGACATAAGGGCCACAACTGCACGAATCCGGCGCCGAGTGGCGTAATCGGCTCCTTACCCGCAACATTGGAAAGCTTCGTACATGGCACAAATTTTTCATCGTAGTGCGAATAGCCTTTCGCGGCTGTCGATTCTGGCTGTGGTCGTGGTGGTGACCGCGCTGCTGGGCGTGGCATGGGAGATCCAGCGGGCGCCATACGTCACCTACCAGGAAGTGGCGCAGTCGCAACCGGTTCCGTTCAGCCACCAGCACCACAATGCAGGTCTGGGGATCGATTGCCGCTACTGCCATACCTCGGTGGAGCAGTCGAGCTATGCCGGGATTCCTCCTACCAAGACCTGCATGAACTGCCATTCGCAGATCTGGACGAATGCTCCCATGCTGGAGCCGGTGAGGGAGAGCTACCGTACGGGCAATTCGCTGCGGTGGACCAAGGTCAATTACCTGCCTGACTACGTTTATTTCAACCACAGCATCCACGTGAACAAGGGAGTGGGTTGCCTGAGTTGCCACGGTCCGGTCAACAGGATGCCCCTGATGTACCAGGCGTCGTCGATGCGGATGGAGTGGTGCCTGGAATGTCACCGCGCGCCGGAGAAGTTCCTGCGCCCCAAGGACCAGGTTTTCAACATGAATTACGAGCAGCCGACGGACCTCCATCCGGTGAAATTGGCAGATGGCACGGCTTATACCGACCAGATCGCGCTGGGATCGGCGCTCAAGACGCAATACAACGTTCGCACCGTGCAGGACATTACGAGCTGCAATACCTGCCATCGCTAGGGTGGGTTGGTTATTTGAAGTCGGAAAGAGCAGATCCCCCGCGGGCTGAAGCCCGCGAGGGATGACAAAGAGAGAGGGCCTAGACGCTGGCCTGAAGGCCAGCGCTACCTTTAAACGTTTTCATACCGGAACCGACGAGAAGATGGATAAAGAGAGCCAAAACAAGTCCGAGGCAGTCTGTCCCAGCAAAATGGATCTGGCGGAAGTTCGCGATCAGTTGGCGCGAGCCAAGAGCGGCCCACAATACTGGCGGAGCCTGGAAGAGCTGTCCCAGACCGAGGGATTCTTCGAGATGGTGCACCGCGAGTTTCCGCGGCAGGCGTCGGTGTGGCCGGAGGGAGCGTCGCGCCGCGACTTCATGAAGCTGATGACGGCTTCGATGGCGCTGGCTGGTCTGTCGGCGTGCGTGAAGCAGCCGCTGGAGCCCATCGTCCCTTACGTTCGGCAACCGGAGCCAATCACGCTGGGCCTTCCGTTGTTTTTTGCCAGCGCCATGCCGTTCGCCGGGTATGCGACTCCGGTGCTGGTGGAGAGCCACGAGGGGCGGCCGACCAAGGTTGAGGGCAATCCGGACCATCCGGCGAGCCTGGGTGGGAGCGACGTCTACGCGCAGGCATCCATTCTCGACATGTACGATCCCGACCGCTCGCAGGTGATTTCCTACACCGGCGAGATTCGGGCGTGGAGCGACTACGCGGCGGCGATCCAGGGACCGCTGAACTCGCAGAAGGCAGTTCAGGGCGGGGGCATGCGCATCCTGACCCGCACGGTAAGTTCGCCGACGCTAGCGGCGCAGATCCATGCGGTAATGGCGGCGTATCCCGAGGCGAAGTGGGTGCAGTACGATCCGCTGAACCGCGACAACGCTCGCGCGGGCGCGCAGTTGGCGTTTGGACAGTACGTCGAGACGCGCTACAGCCTCGATAAGGCAGAGACGATTCTTTCGCTCGATGGCGATTTTCTTTCCAGCGGATTTCCGGGATTCCTGGGGTATGCGCGGCAATTCTCGTCGCGGCGTAATCCTGAGCTGAAGGAAAAGATGTCGCGCTTCTACATGGTGGAAAGCACACCCACCAACACGGGCGGCAAAGCTGACCATCGACTTCCGGTGCGGGCGTCTGAAGTGGAGCAGGTGGCGCGGGCGATCGCAGCAGGCCTGGGAGTTGGCAGCGGCACGGCCAAGCCGGAACAGCAGAGGTTCGTGGCCGCGCTGGTGAAGGACCTGCAGGCGCACAAGGGCGCGGCGGTGGTGATCCCGGGAGACAATCAGCCTCCGGCGGTGCATGCGCTGGCGCATGCGATGAACCAGGCACTGGGCGCTGTGGGCACGACGGTGTTCTACACCGATCCGGTGGAAGCCAAGCCGCAAGACCAGACCGCAGCGTTGAAAGAACTGGTCGGCGACATGAATGCCGGCAAGGTGGACCTGCTGATGATTGTGGGCGGCAACCCGGTGTATGACGCTCCGGCGGACCTGAAGTTCTCAGACGCGATGGGCAAGGTCCAGTTACGCGTGCAACACAGCCTCTATCAGAACGAGACCACCGATTTTGTGCACTGGCACATCAATGCGACGCATTACCTGGAGCAGTGGGGCGATGCGCGCAGCATCGATGGAACGGCGACGATCATCCAGCCGCTGATTGCTCCGCTGTACAACGGCAAGAGCGAGTACGAGTTCATCGAGGCGATAACCGGCTCATCGGCTACCAGTGGTTACGACATCGTCCGCAAATACTGGCAGGGCAAGATGACGAGCGACTTCGACGCGGCATGGCGCAAGGCGCTGAACGACGGCTTTGTCGCGGGCACAGCGTTACCGGCGAAGACTGTATCGGCCAAGGGAAGTGTGCCGACTGCGAGTGCGAGCAGCACGGGCGGGTTGGAAGTGATGTTCCGGCGCGATCCCACGGTTTACGACGGCACGTATGCCAACAACGCGTGGCTGCAAGAAACTCCCAAGCCGATGACGCAGATCTGCTGGGACAACGCGGTGCTGGTCAGCGTCAAGACGGCTGAGAAACTGGGGCTGAAGACTGAGGACATCGTCGAGGTTGAGGCCAACGGACACAAAGTGAAGGGCGGCGTGTGGCGCACGCCGGGACATCCGGATGATGCGATCACGGTGTTCCTGGGCTATGGCCGCAGCAAGAGCGGCCGAGTCGGGACCGACATAGGGTTCAATGCTTACGCGCTGCGCAACAGCGATGCGCCGTACTTCACGGCAGGCAAGATCACGAAGGTCGGTGACGGCTACGGGTTCGCGAATCCGCAGGGCTGGCAGTTCATCGACCAATCGGGGATTCCGGGCGCGGAAGACATGAGCGATCGGCACATCGTCCGCAAGGCCACGCTGGAAGATTTCATCAAGAACCCGAACTTCGCGCACGAGGGGATTGAAGCTCCGGCGCCGGAATTCACGCTGTACACCGCTGTCGGCGGTGGGCCGCTGTACCAGTACACGGAAGCCAAGTGGGGCATGGCGATCGACATGAACTCCTGCATTGGCTGCAAGACGTGCGTGGTGGCGTGCCAGGCGGAGAACAACATTCCGGTCGTAGGCAAAGAGCAGGTAATGCGTGGCCGGCACATGAACTGGCTGCGCGTGGACACCTACTACGAGGGCGGTGCCGAGAACCCGACGGCGTACTACCAACCGATTCCGTGCCAGCAGTGCGAGAACGCTCCTTGCGAAGTGGTTTGCCCGGTGGGCGCGACGGTGCACTCGACCGAAGGCCTGAACGACATGGTGTACAACCGCTGCGTCGGCACGCGCTACTGCTCGAACAACTGTCCGTACAAGGTGCGTCGGTTCAACTTCCTGCTGTGGCAGGACTGGGACACCGAGCAGTACAAGATGATGCGCAATCCGGAAGTGAGTATCCGGAGCCGCGGCGTGATGGAGAAGTGCACCTACTGCGTGCAGCGCATTACCCACGGTCGCATCACGGCGGAGAAAGAAAACCGCAAGGTGAAAGATGGAGAGATCATCACCGCGTGCCAACAGGCGTGTCCGGCAGGGGCGATCACGTTTGGAAACCTGAACGATCCGGAAAGCAAGGTTGCGAAGTTGCGGGCCGACAAGCGCAATTACGGCCTGCTGGAAGATTTGAATACACGTCCTCGCACCACGTATATGGCAGTGGTGTTGAACCCGAATCCTGAACTTGAAAAGTCGGAGCGGAGCTAGATGGCGGGAGTAGAGGAAAAGAACGTAGCGTTGCTCGATGATCCGCCGGTGTTAGCGCCGGGTCAGACGTTTGACTCGGTCACCGACACGATCACCGATATCGTCCTGAAGCGGCCGATAGGGCTGGGCTGGCTGGCCGGGTTGGCTATCGGGATGACCTTGCTGGCGATACTCGGCATGGCGGTCACCTACCTGTTCCTGCGCGGTGTTGGTATCTGGGGCATCAACATCCCAGTGGGCTGGGGCTTCGCCATCATCAACTTTGTGTGGTGGATCGGTATCGGCCACGCGGGCACGCTGATCTCGGCCATCCTGCTGCTGTTCAAGCAGACGTGGCGCAATTCGATTAACCGTTTCGCCGAGGCCATGACGCTGTTCGCGGTGGCTTGTGCGGGAATGTTCCCGCTGCTGCACATGGGCCGTCCGTGGCTGGGGTACTGGATGTTCCCGTATCCCAACAGCATGGGAGTGTGGCCGCAGTTCCGCAGCCCGCTGGTGTGGGACGTGTTCGCGGTTTCGACGTACGCGACGATTTCTGCGGTGTTCTGGTTTGTGGGCCTGGTGCCGGATTTGGCCACCATGCGCGAGCAGGCCACGCATCCATTTGCGCGCAAGTTGTATGGAGCGCTGTCGCTTGGCTGGCGCGGATCGGCACGTCACTGGACGCGGTACGAAGCGTTATACATTTTGCTGGCGGGCATCTCGACGCCGCTGGTGCTCTCAGTGCACACGGTGGTCAGCTTCGATTTTGCGGTGGCCATCATGCCGGGCTGGCACACGACAATTTTCCCGCCGTACTTCGTGGCAGGAGCAATTTATTCCGGATTTGCCATGGTGCTGGTGCTGGCGATTCCAATCCGCAAGTATTACGGTCTGGAAGGCATGATCACCGAGCGCCACCTGCAGAACTCAGCCAAGATCATGCTGGCGACCGGATTGATCGTGGCGTACGGCTACTTCTTCGAAACGTTTGTCGCGCTGTACAGCGGCTCGACCTATGAGCGGTTCATGATTCATAACCGCTGGTTTGGCCCGTATGCGCCGTTCTACTGGGCGCTGATTGTGCTGAATATCCTGATTCCACAAGTACTGTGGTCGCCCAAGATTCGATCCAATACGGCGTGGCTGTTCTTTATTTCGCTGGTTGTGCTGGTCGGCATGTGGCTGGAGCGGTTCGTGATCATCGTGACCAGCCTGAGCCGCGACTACCTGCCATCGTCGTGGGGACATTACGTGGCCACGCGCTGGGATTGGGCGACTTATGCCGGAACGATAGGACTGTTCACGGCGGCGATCTTTATCTTCATCCGCATCATGCCGGCGATTTCGATATTTGAAATTCGCATGCTGCTGCCGCAGGCGGAGGTGAAGGAATGAGCCACGCAATCGCGGCGCCTGCACTTTATGGTTTGATGGCTGAGTTTGAGACCCCGACAGAATTGGTTCACGCGGCCAAGGCCGCCTATGCCGAGGGCTACAGGGAGATGGACGCCTACAGCCCGTTTCCGATCGAGGAAGCCAGCGAGGCCATCGGATTTCACAAGTCGGCAGTGCCCCTGATAGTGCTGATCGGAGGAATCCTGGGCGGACTGTCGGGCTTCGGCTTGCAGTACTGGATCAACGTGATCGCTTATCCGCTGAATATCGGCGGCAAACCGTATGACTCGTGGCCGGCCTTCATCGTGCCGACCTTCGAGATGACGATTCTGTTTGCCGGCCTGTCAGGGATGTTCGGCATGTTCGCGTTGAACGGACTGCCGCAGCCTTATCACCCGGTGTTTCACGTGGACAAGTTCTCGGCGGTGACGCGCGATCGTTTCTTTCTATGTGTCGAGGCGACCGATCCGAAGTTCGACCTGGTAGGGACGCAACAATTTATGCAGGGTCTGAAGCCGCTTTCGATTTCGGAGGTGCCGCATTAATCGGCCAGCTCAATTTGACCTTCGGCAGTCTGCGGCCAAATTACGCTATACGTTAGCGTACCTTCTGGCGGCGACGGCGGTGTTGTTGCTGGCGGGATGCCGTTCCGACATGCAGAACCAGCCGTATCAGCGTCCGCTGCAGGAAAGCGAATTCTACGCGGACAAGCGCTCGGCGCGTCCTCTGGTGGAAGGCGTTGTGGCCCGTGGAGATCAGCGGGCCGATGCATACTTCTACACCGGCAAGATCGGCAAGGATGATGGCAACTTCATGCCGTTTCCAGTCACGGCCGAAGTGATGGCGCGGGGACAACAGCGCTTCAACATTTACTGCTCGCCGTGCCACGGCGAAGCGGGTGACGGCAATGGCATGATCGTGCAGCGCGGGTTGAAGCGGCCTCCTTCGTACCACAACGAGCGGCTGCGGAAGGCGCCTGTTGGCTACTTCTTCGATGTGATGACCAATGGATTTGGGGCCATGCTGGACTACTCACAACAGGTTTCTCCGCGGGACCGCTGGGCGATTGCGGCCTACATTCGGGCGCTGCAGTTGAGCCAGGGAGCGACGCAGGCGGATGTTCCTGCGGGACAACAGGTCGCGAGCGAACCGCCAGCGGGTGTGGTGATTGCGGCTCCCTATGACACGCAGGGCGCAACTGGACAAGGCGCGGCTGCTCCGGCGACACAGGGAGGCCCACAATGAGCCAACCTAAGTTGCAAGTGCAGGGGATGGATTTCGCGGTTCCGGCAGAGGCGGCAAGCTGGCAGAAGACAGGGCTGGTCATTGGGATTGTGGGCGCGCTGGGTTGTGTGGCGGGCTTCGTCCTGCAACCGGAGCAGTTCCTGCGTGGCTACCTGATCGGCTTCATGCTGTGGCTGGGACTAAGCTTGGGATGCATGGCGCTATTGATGGTGCAACATCTTTCGGGCGGACTGTGGGGAATCTCCATCCGGCGAATTCTGGAGGCGTCGAGCAAAGGGCTGCCGTTGATGGCGGTGTTGTTCCTGCCCATCCTGTTCGGACGCAACAAGCTTTACGCCTGGATGACGGACCCGTCGCTCACCGAACATAACTCCTGGTATCTGAATACGCCGGGATGGATGATTCGTTTCGTGCTGTACTTTGCGATCTGGATCGGCATGGAGTTGGTGCTGAACCGGCGCTCGGCGCAACAGGATGAGCCGCTGACGTCCTCGAATTGGCCGCGATTCCAGCTATTCAGCGGCATTGGATTGCTGCTCTATGCGCTGTCGATTTCGTTTGCCAGCGTGGATTGGGTGATGTCGCTCGATCCGCATTGGGGATCGACCATCTACGGCATGATTTTCATGGCGGGCGAAGGACTGTCGGCGCTGGCGTTCTGCATCATCATGCTAACGGTGCTGACGGGCTACCGCCCGTACCGCGAAATCATCAAGCCGGAACAGTTCCGCGATCTGGGCAAGCTGATGCTGGCGTTCGTGATGTTGTTCGCCTATTTCTCGTTTTCGCAGTGGCTGATCATCTGGGCGGGGAACCTGCCGGAGGAAATCAGTTTTTACCTGAACCGCATCAAGGGCGGATGGGGCATCGTGGCGCTGGGGATTATCCTGTTCCACTTCGCTCTGCCCTTCGCACTGCTGCTATCGAAAGAACGCAAGAAGGATGGCCGCCGGTTGATCTGGCTGGCGGTGCTGCTGATGTTCATGCGGCTGGTGGACATCTACTGGTACGTGGTGCCGAATTTCGCGCACGCGCGCGGACATTTTTACTTCAGCATCTGGTACCTGGTTGCGCCCATCGGAATTGGCGGACTGTGGCTGGCGTTCTTCTTCTACAACCTGCGGCAGCGGCCGTTGCTACCGATTTACGAGCCGCAAGTACCAAGTTTGTTGAACCAGGGGTCGGGACATGGCCACTAATCACGACGATTTCGATCTGTTACGGAATCCGGCAGTTGACTACGACCGCACCGATCTCAGTCCGCGCGGGATCCTGGTGTTTCTCGTTGGCCTGCTGGTGGCCGGCATCTTTATTGAGCTGGTGATCTGGGGGATGTTCCGGTTCTTGTCACACAGTCCGTTTTTCGCCAAGGGCAATCCGAGTCCGATGGTGAACGCGCGGAAAGTAACGCCAGCCAAGGTCGAGGGCGTCGACTTCGAGAACACAGCAGGCGCGAATCCGTCGAACTTTCCGGAGCCGCGGCTACAAACCGACGATGTCGTGGACATGAGGAACCTGCTGCAGTCGGAGCACAAGATTCTGTATCCCGAGCAGCCGTTCCTCGATAAGAGTGGAACCGTTCACCTTCCGATTACAGAGGCGATGAAGTTGATCGAGGAACGCGGGCTGCCGGTGCGGCCGGCGGACTCAGCGGCGAGCGCCGTGGCGCTGAAAGCGGCTCCGGCGGTGAAGGCTCCGGCAGCGCAAGCTACACCGAGCGGGAAGTAAGAGCAGATTTTCCGTGGGCTGAAGCCCACGAGGAATGACAACAGTTAATTTGCATTTGCGGCACGGCTGAAGCCGTGCCCCTTCAAAACCAGTGGAAGTACGGGCGAAAAGCAGGTCCCTCGACTCGCTCCGCTCGCTCGGGATGACGGTAGTTATGAAATTGCATTTCGCAAAAACGATAGTACTGGCAATGGTGGTGATGATGGGCGCGATTGCGCTGGCCCAGCCGCCGTCTACGTTTATGCGGGACGCCAGCCAGCCGTCGTCGCAGGTCAGTCCTGACGACCTGAAGAATATCGGGATCGATCAGCGGCTCGATCAGCAGTTGCCGCTGGAGTTGCAATTCAAGGACGAAGCGGGCAAGACGGTGAAGCTAGGCGACTATTTCAAGGCTGGGCGCCCGGTGGTCCTGAACCTGGTGTATTACACCTGCCCCATGCTGTGTGGGGAGGAGTTGGCAGGATTGTCGAGCGCGCTGGGGGTGCTGAAATTCACTCCCGGTGAGGAATACGAAGTGGTGACGGTCAGCTTTAATCCAGACGACACGCCGGAGATTGCGACGGAGAAGAAGAAGATTTACATCGATCGCATGAATGAGCGGCTGGAGAAGAAGACGGACGGCGCGGGATGGCATTTCCTGACCGGACAGCAGGCCGAGATCGCGCAACTGGCCGATGCGGTCGGGTTCCATTACAAGCGCGATACGCGCACCGGACAGTTCATTCATTCGGCGGCGATCATGATTGCGACGCCGCAGGGCAAACTGGCCCAGTACTACTACGGGGTGGAGTTTTCGCCCAAGGATTTGCGCCTTGGCATGATCGAGGCGTCGCGCAACAAGATTGGCAACCTGGTGGACCAAGTCACGCTGTACTGCTTTCATTACGACCCGAAGAGCGGGCGATACGGCGCGGTGGTGACTAATATTCTGCGATTGGGTGGAGCGGCCACGGTACTGCTACTGGGCGGCTTCCTGATCGTGATGTATCGACGTGAACCTCATGATTCCCGAAAGGGAGCAGGACGGGCCTGATAGATATGTGGAAGAACTTGCCACTGTTTCCCGAGCAAGCCTCGTCGATGGCGAGCCAGGTGGATGGACTTTACTTCCTGCTGGTCGCGGTGTCGGCGTTCTTTACGCTGCTCATATTCGTACTGGTGTTCGTGTTTGCGGTGAAGTACCGGCATTCGGTGCATCCGAAAGCAGAGCAGATTGAAGGCTCGCTGCCGCTGGAACTAACGTGGACGCTGATCCCGCTGGGCATCTCGATGATTTTCTTCGCGTGGGGAGCGTTGATCTACTTCCAGGAAGCGCGTCCGCCCAAGGGCGCGATGGAAGTGTATGCCGTAGGCAAGCAATGGATGTGGAAGTTCGAGCACGACACCGGACAGCGCGAGATTAACCAGTTGCACGTGCCGGTGAACCGCGACATCAAGATGATCATGAGCTCGCAGGACACCATCCACTCCTTCTTCGTGCCGGCATTCCGGATCAAGCAGGATGTGCTGCCGGGCCGCTTCACCTCGACGTGGTTCCATACAACGAAAGTAGGCACCTATCACTTGTTCTGCGCCGAATATTGCGGGACCGAGCACTCCGGCATGATCGGCGAAGTGGTAGTGATGGAGCCGACTGCGTATCAAGCATGGCTGGCGAATGGCGGGGCGACGGGAACCATGGCGGCGAATGGCAAGGAACTGTTCACGCAGTTGGGCTGCGCGACCTGTCATCGCTTTGACACTCAAGGACGAGGTCCGAACTTGACTGGAGTTTTCGGCAAGCCGGTGCAACTGGATGACGGGCGCACGGTGATGGCGGATGAGAATTACATTCGCGAGTCCATCCTGAATCCGCAGGCCAAAGTCGTTGCGGGCTTTAAGCCCATCATGCCGACGTTCCAGGGACAGGTGACGGAAGAAAGTTTAGGGGCGCTGGTGAGTTATGTGAAGTCGCTGACACAGCCGCAGCAGAATGCTGCTGTTGGAACTCCGCAGGCGGCAGCGACGAGCGAGAGCAACTAGATCGGAATTGAAAGATGTGCCGCCGGCTAAGCCGGCTGCTGGAAGAGACAGAAGAACAGATTCCCCGCGGGCTGAAGCCCGCGAGGAATGACAAAAATAGATGACTTGTTCGGCATGGCTGAAGCCAGCGCCCTTTCAAAACAAGTGAAGAGCCGGCTTTTCGGCTGTCCGTAAAGCGGGCTCGAGATTGAATAATGCAAGGTAACGCGGTGCTGAAGCGCCGCTCTACCCAGTACTTTGGAGCGGTTACGGCAGGTCGGAACCCGATCCAAAGTCTTTTACCCTGAGGGTGTGTGACATGGCAACTGCTGTACAGACGATGGTCGAGACGGAAAACTACCTGAATAACGGCTACGGTCTGAAGTCGTGGCTGTTGACGAGAGACCATAAGCGGATCGCGATTCTGTACCTCATCTCGATCACTGCAATGTTTTTCGTGGGCGGGTTCTTCGCGATGTTGATCCGGCTGGAACTGCTGACGCCCGCCGGGGACCTGGTTTCGTCCGACACCTACAACAAGCTCTTCACCATGCACGGAATCTCGATGATTTTCTTCTTCCTGATTCCGTCCGTGCCGGCGGTTTTGGGCAACTTTCTGATCCCGCTCATGGTCGGCGCCAAAGACCTGGCGTTTCCCAGGATCAATCTGCTGAGTTGGTACCTCTACATTATCGGTGCAGCATTCGCGCTGGTTTCGATGGTCATGGGCGGAGTGGACACGGGGTGGACTTTTTACACCCCATTTAGCACCACGTATTCGAATACCCACGTGATCGGGACGGCGCTGGGCATTTTTATAGCCGGGTTTTCGTCCATCTTCACCGGGCTGAACTTCATTGTCACCATCCATCGCATGCGTGCACCAGGATTGACGTGGACGCGGCTGCCACTGTTCTGCTGGTCGAATTATGCAGCCAGTCTCATCATGGTGCTGGGTACACCGGTCATCGCCATCACGATCCTGCTGGTTGCACTGGAGCGCCTGTTCCACATTGGCGTGTTCAATCCGGCGCTGGGCGGCGATCCTCTGCTGTTCCAGCACCTGTTCTGGTTCTATTCGCATCCGGCGGTGTACATCATGATTTTGCCGGGCATGGGCGTGATCAGCGAGATCGTGACCTGCTTCTCGCGCAAGCGGGTGTTCGGCTACGAGTTTGTCGCGCTGGCGTCGATAGCGATCGCGGTGCTGGGGTTCCTGGTGTGGGCCCACCACATGTTCGTCGCCGGCATCTCAGTGTATGCGGCGCTGGTGTTCTCGCTGTTGAGCTACCTGGTGGCAATTCCTTCGGCGGTGAAAATTTTCAACTGGACGGCCACGCTGTACAAAGGCTCAATACGCTACGACACTCCGATGCTCTACGCGTTCGGCTTCATGGGATTATTCACGATCGGCGGGTTGACCGGAGTGTTCCTGGCGTCGATAGGAGTCGACGTCCACGTAACCGACACCTATTTCGTAGTGGCGCACTTTCACTACGTGATGGTGGGAGGCATGGTGCTGGCCTACATGGGAGGATTGCACTTCTGGTGGCCCAAGATGACCGGGCGTATGTATCCGGAGGGATGGGCCAAGCTTTCGGCGCTGTTGGTGTTCGTGGGATTCAACCTGACGTTCTTCCCGCAGTTCATTCTGGGCTACATGGGCATGCCGCGACGCTACCATGCGTATCCGCCGGAATTCCAGGTGCTCAACGTGCTGTCGACGGCAGGCGCTTCCGTGCTGGCCGTAGGCTACGTTCTGCCCATGATTTATTTCCTGTGGTCGCTGCGGTACGGCGAGTTGGCTGGACCAAATCCGTGGAACGCGGTTGGCCTGGAGTGGATGACGCCATCGCCACCGCCTACGCAGAATTTTGACGAGACTCCGGTCGTGACCTGGGAAGCTTACGACTACGAGCATCAGCCGGACGAGGAGGTCCCCGTTGGCCACTAGCGATATCGAAATCGCTGAGCACTCGCTGCAACACCACTTCGCCGACATGGACCAGCAGAAGGATGCGTCCACGTTTGGCATGTGGCTGTTCCTGGTCACGGAGATCATGTTCTTCGGCGGCTTGTTCTGCGCCTACCTGGTCTATCGTTCGACGTATTACCAGGCGTTTGTCGCAGGCAGCCAGACCATGAACATATGGCTGGGAGCGACGAATACCGCGGTACTTATCTGCAGTTCGCTGTCGATGGCCCTGGGCGTGCGGTGCGCGCAAATCGGCAAGACCAAGATGATGGTCGTCCTGCTGCTGATCACCATCGTGTTTGGATTCGCATTCCTGGGAATCAAGGCAGTCGAGTATCACGAGCACTGGGAGCACCATCAGTTTCCGGGACCAAACTTCCAGTTCGAAGGCGCGGAAGCTGCGGGAGTCAATCCGCAGAACATTCAGATTTACTTCTCTCTGTATTGGGCGATGACTGGATTGCACGCGCTGCACATGATCATCGGGATTGGGCTGGTCACGTGGATCGTGATCGCGGGATGGCGCGGCGCCTATAGCCCGGACTATTACAGTCCGGTGGAAAACGTAGGCTTGTACTGGCACTTTGTCGATCTAGTGTGGATTTATCTTTTCCCGCTGCTCTACCTGATCAGCAAGAAACACGGCGGTTAAGCGAGGACGCATGTCAGT
>Ga0207926_1000004_pt1 | contig 116000 bp, 114 predicted proteins | sample NGESurdeep072012_8_FD_184454 | JGI IMG/M metagenome (GOLD analysis project Ga0207926, IMG submission 184454) | Arctic peat soil microbial communities from Barrow, Alaska - NGEE Surface sample 210-1 deep-072012 (SPAdes) | ecosystem: Environmental > Terrestrial > Soil > Wetlands > Peat ...
GAGTCTGAGAAGTCGACGCCCGGGCCCGCGGGATCCGTGCGCTCGGTCCACGCGCCTCCCGTGGTCGGGAGAGTCGCCGCTTGCCCGGCGACCGCCGCGAAAGCATCGTTGTTGACCGCCCCATTGGGCGAGAGGCGCTGGTCGGTGAACCAGGCCTGCGCCGCGGCGACGTTCTGGCTCTCCTCGCCGGCGGTCTTGTTCGACGAGTTGGACGCTGCCATGCCTGAGGCAAGGCTTGTCAAGATCGAGATCGCCGCCGCTGCCGCAAACAAACCAAGTCGTCGCATTCCACAACCCCCAAGTTCGCGCCCCCGCGACGCGCTTGCTTCCGGACCTACTGCCACACCTCCGCGGCCGAACTGCCGACCTTAATGTTCAGTTTCGCTTAAGCGTTTGTCAAATCGCCCGTTCGGGCGCGTTGATTTACGCCATCGGTCCGCCGAGAAGGCTCAAGAGGTCCGGCCGGACGAGGACCGCCGCGCCAAGCAGAATGCACGCCGCTCCGACGACACGCGCGAGCACGACGCCCTGGCTCCAGTTCTTCTCGAGGAAGAACACGATTGCAAACACGGCCATCAGCGCGAGGTTCATCAGCCCCAGCACGGCCAGCACCGCCATGAGCGCCCAGCAGCAGCCGAGACAAAAGACGCCGTGCGAGATGCCGGCTCGTGCCGCCGCCGGGGCGCCACCGCCGAAGTCATGCGTGAGGACGAAGCCAAGTGGCGACCGGCAAGCTCTCAAGCACGCGTTCTTCAGCGGCGTGAGCTGGTAAGCACCGGCAAGCATCACCACCGCCCCAGCCAGGCGGGGGAGCCAACCGCTCAGGGGAGACGCGATCGACGTTCCGAGGAGCTGGATCACGGCAAGCGGCACCAGGCCGGCCGCAGTCCAAACGGCCAGGTAGCCGAGGACGAACGAAGCCGTCGGGATGGATCCTTCTCCTCGGGAACGGACGATGCGCGCGTGAGCCAGCACCATCGGAGCGACGGGTGGAAACATCATCGCGACCATCATCACGACCCATGTGGCGAGAAAGAGCCCGGCGCCCAGCATCGCCATTCCGCCCATGCCCGACGTCGAGGCTGACTGTTCGCCGGTGACGAGCCAGGCGGCGGCCCCGCACACAAGCAAAACGGCGACGATTGCGACCGCCACCGGGCGAGGCAGAGCCTCGAGTCGGGCCGGCGCCGTCTGATTCACGAAGGGCGCTTTCGGGTCAGCCTGCCCAGCTGAACGGCGCGGAGAAAGCGCTCTTTCCTGCGTTGTGGAAGTCCATTCCAAACGCCTTGATCTTTGACGAGGTCGGGCGCGCGATGGTGATGGTCGAGCCAGAAGGGTGCTGCACGCCGGTCAGCTTGGTGGTTTCTCCGCCTTCCACAGGCGCGAAGTCTTCGACCTCGATGGCAACCGTGTCACCGATCCGGATGCTGTGGTGATTGCCCTTGTCCGAGTATTCGATCGGCAGCCGCTCGATGCCGAGGATCTCGCCAATCAGCGGTGCGATGTTGGCCATCGGACCGCCGGCTTGGCCGGCGAACACCGCGGTCAGCTTGTCCGCCTGCTCTTTGGACGCTTTGTCGTCGATGATCACCCCTACGCGCCAGCCGCCGTCGAGCATTCGCTTAGGCGCGTCGGCGACGATCGACACGCTCCTCCCGCCGACGTCGACGCCATCGACCTCACCGCGACGCACGTGGTAGTTGAGGATGACCTGGCAGCGGTCGCCGGTGGACGGCGCGGCAAAGCTGGTCACTGTGCACGGGCAGACCCAGTCGCAGTTGCAGTTTTCGAAATAGGTCCCCTCGAGCTTCCAGGCCATTGCACCACCCTCCAACCGACGTCCGACTGAGCTCCTCGAGCTTAAGTGCCACGGTTCAGTCCGTCAAGGACGGCGAGGCATAGCTCACCCGGCGAGGACTTTCACACTCGCGTAGATCGTCTCGAGGTGCGGGACCGGCACGCCGAGCCTGCCGGCCAGCTCCACCACCGAACCGGTGATGGCGTCGATCTCCATCGGCCGGCCGGACTCGAGGTCCTGGAGCATCGACGTCTTGTGGTTGCCGACCCGCGCGGCGCCCCGAATGCGCTGGTCGATCGAGACGGGGATCTCGATCCCAAGCCGCGCCGCGACGGCGTCCACCTCCTCCATCGCGGCTCGCACGACCGGCGCCAGCACGGGCGATTCGGCCATGGCTCCGAGGCCGGCTCGCGTGAGCGCGCTGAGCGGATTGAAGACCGCGTTGCCCATGAGCTTCACCCACAGCTCCTGTCGAATTCGTGGTTGGACCGGCGCTTTCAGGCCCGCGCCCGTGAGCACGGCAGCTAGCGCGGCAATCCGCTCCGTCTGGCTCCCGTCGAGCTCACCCAGAGAGAACCGCTCGCCCTCGACGTGACGCACCACGCCAGGACCTTCGACGCTGGTCGCCGGGTAAACGATGCATGCCATCACGCGCTTGGGGTCGATCGTCCGGCCGATCTTCCCGCCCGGGTCGACCGTTTCGAGGTGGGTCCCTTCGAGGTCTCCGCCGTGGCGCTGGAAGTACCACCACGGAATTCCGTTCTGGGCGCTGACGACGGCGGTGCCGGCGCCCAGATTCGCCGACAGGCGTTCCGCGATCGCCGGCACACTGTGCGCCTTCAGCGTGACAAAGACGAAATCGGCATTGCGCATTGCCGCCAGGTCGTCTGTAGCGTCCACTCTCACCGTCGACTCGCCGCCCGGTTCGATCAATCGGAGACCTGACTCGCGCATGGCGTGGAGGTGCGGGCCTCGAGCGATCAGGACGACGTCGGCGCCGCTCCTGGCGAGCCGGGCTCCGAGGAATCCCCCGGTCGCGCCGGCGCCGAGGATCGCGATTCTCATCTCTGGATGAACTGCTCCGCGACGAAGCGGCGCTGAATCTTGCCGGTCGGCGTTTTTGGGATCGATTCGACGATGTGTAGATGTCGCGGCACCTTGAAGTCCGCCAGCCGCGACCTGGCAAACGCGAGCAGCTCCTTCTCCGTGACCGGTTCGTTGAGGACCACCGCGGCGCCGACCTCTTCGCCCCAGGTCGGGTGAGGAACCCCGAAGCTCACGGCCTCCTTCACCGCCGGGTGCGCTTCGAGCACCTCGTCGATCTCTCGTGGCGCGATCTTCTCTCCTCCGCGATTGATCAGCTCCTTGATCCGGCTCAGCAGCCGCAGGTAACCGTCCGCATCGAGCACCCCGAGGTCGCCTGTTCGGAACCAGCCTCGAGTGAACGAGCTCGCGTTCGCCTGCGGGTTGTTCTCGTATCCGTCGATCACGTTTGGCCCGCGCACGGCGACCTCGCCGCTCACTCCTGCGGCCAGCTCATTTCCGCCGTCGTCGAGGATCGCGATGTCAACGCCGGTTCCGCGCCCGACGCTGCCCGGCACCCGGCGGTCGGGTGGCAGCGGGTTGGACGCCATCTGGTGGCTCGCCTCGGTCATGCCGTAAGCCTCGAGCACCGGGACGCCGAAGCGATCTTCCATCAGCTCCATCAGCGCCGGCGCAAGGGCCGAGCTGCACGAGCGAACGAACCGCAAGCGCTCACAGCCGGGCGGGCGCTTGTCTTGAATTCGGGCCAGGATCAGCTGGTGCGGCGTGGGCGACGCGCTGAACCACGTCGGTCGCGTCGCCTCCATCAGCGGCCGGAAGCCGAGCGGGCCGTAGCGGCGCGGCACAACGACGGTTCCACCCGACGCAAAGGTCGCAAGTGTCGACGCGACCAGGCCGTGAACGTGGAACAGCGGCATGATGCAGAGGGAAACGTCGTCGGGCGTCAGCTCGTAAGACCGCACGATGTTGGCTGCGGACGTGAGCAGGTTTCGATGGCGCAGCGGGACGCGCTTGGGCCGGCTGGTCGTGCCGCTCGTGTGGAGTACGAGCGCGGTCGCTTCCGCGTCCGCGGGTTCGAGCGAGCCGCCACGCGTGGCTCCGTTGTGATCGCCCATCTGCAGCCGGCCGGCCGCGTCCAGCTCGACCTCGATCAGCTTGCCGCCGGCCGGCAGTGACTGCCGTGCCGCGGCAGCCTCGCCTGGCGGCACGAGCAGGAACCTGGCGCCGGTGTCCTCCAGGTAGAACCGGAACTCGTCCTCTTTATATCCGGGGTTGAGCGGGCAGCTCACCCCGATCATCGACGTGGCCAGGAAGAGGAGGACGGCTTCCGGGCCGTTGGAAAACACCGTCGCGACCCGATCGCCCGGCTTCACTCCTCGAGCCGCGAGCGCTGAGGCCACCTCCTCGGTCAGCTCGCGCAGCCGGCCGTAGGTCAGGGTTGGACCGTCGGGGACGATCAGAGCGGCTTTGTCGGTCTCTCCGCGGTCGAGCAGTGAGGTGATGTTCGAGTCGATCGCTCGATTGTCGTGGATCGCCGAAAGTCCCTGCGCGTCGCCGCGACCGCAAGTTCAACTGTCAGTTTATGATCGATCCGAATTGGAGAGGTCACCCGGCGATGAGCGAAGGTAGATCGGACGGTCCTGCGGCCGGGGACGCGCCACGCGCGTCGCACATCGAAACCATGCAGGTCGAGGAGCGGCGCTTCGAGCCGTCTCCGGAGTTCAGCCGGCAGGCCAACGCCCAACCCGACATCTACAACATCGGGTTCGACGAGTTCTGGAGCAAGGCGGCCGAACGGATCTCATGGCTCGAGCCCTGGACGCAGCTCTACGAGTGGAAACCGCCGTACGCGAAGTGGTATCTGGGGGGCAAGCTCAACGTTTGCTACAACTGCGTCGACCGGCACGTCGAGCGAGGACAGAAGGACAAGGTCGCGTACTTCTGGGAAGGGGAGCCGGAGGACGACCGCCGCCAGATCACCTTCGGCGACCTCCAGCGCGAGGTCGTCCGTTTCGCCAACGGGCTTAAGAAGCTGGGAATCAAAAAGGGCACCCACGTCGGGATCTACATGGGCATGATCCCCGAGCTTCCGGTGGCCATGCTCGCCTGCACCCGTATCGGCGCCCCATTCACCGTTGTGTTCGGCGGCTTCAGCGGGGAGTCGCTGTCCGACCGCCTCAACGACATGCAGTGCGAGTTCCTCATCACGCAGGACGAGGGCTGGCGCCGAGGAAACCGCGTGCCGCTGAAGGCCAATGCCGACGCCGCCCTGGAGTCATCTCCCACGGTCAAGACCTGCATCGTGGCGAGGAGGACCGGCGGCATCGTCACGATGAAGGACGGACGGGACGTCTGGGCCCACGACATGGTCACGGGGGTCAGCGACGACCCCGCCTCGTGCCCGTGCGAGCCGATGGATTCCGAAGACCTGCTCTACCTGCTCTACACGAGCGGCACGACGGCCAAACCGAAGGGCATCATCCACACGACCGCCGGCTACCTCGTCGGCGTGTCGACGACCCACCACTACATATTCGACGTCAAGCCGGACTCGGTCTTCTGGTGTGCGGCCGACATTGGATGGGTCACGGGCCACAGCTACATCGTCTTCGGCCCGCTGGCCAACGGCACCACCGGGATCGTCTACGAGGGCACACCGGACTTTCCGGACAAGGACCGCTGGTGGAAGATCGTCGAACGATATAAGCCGGACATCCTGTACACGGCCCCGACGACGATCCGTACCCATATGAAGTGGGGGCCTGAGTACGCAGCCAAGCATGACCTCAGCTCGCTGCGCCTGCTCGGCACGGTCGGCGAGCCCATCAATCCCGAGGCCTGGATCTGGTACCGCGAGCACATCGGAGCGAATCGCGCCCCCGTCGTCGACACGTGGTGGCAGACCGAGACGGGGATGATCCTGATCACGCCATTGCCTGGGATCACGACCCTCAAGCCGGGTTCCGCGACCAGGCCGTTCCCGACCATCGATGCCGCGGTCTACGACAACGAGGGTCGCGAAGTTCCGCCGGGGGGCGGGGGCTACCTGGTCATCCGCAAGCCCTGGCCCGCCATGCTGCGCGGTATCTACGGCGACCCCGAGCGATATCAGAAGACGTATTGGGATCGGTGGAAGGACACCTATTTCGTGGGCGACGGCGCGCGGATCGACGAGGACGGCGATTTCTGGCTCCTCGGCCGCATCGACGACGTGATGAACGTCTCGGGACACCGCATCTCGACCATCGAGATCGAAAGCGCCCTGGTCAGCCATCCAGCCGTGGCGGAGGCGGCGGTCGCCGGCCGCAACGATCCACAGACGGGACAGGCAATCGTCGCGTTTGTCACGCTGAAGGGCGGGCGCGACGGGTCGCCCGAGATGCTGCGCGAGCTGCGCGAGCATGTCGGCCGGGTGATCGGCAAGTTCGCCGCGCCCGCCAACATCGTGTTCACGCCAGAGCTGCCGAAAACGCGCTCGGGCAAGATCATGCGCAGGCTGCTGCGCGACGTCTCCGAGAACCGCCCACTCGGCGACACGACCACGCTGGCCGACCCGGCCGTGGTGGCCGAGCTCGCGCGCCGCGGCAAGGAAGAGGCCGCCCAGGACGAGCGTTAGCGAGTCAGGTCGATAAAGACGAGCGTTAGCGAGTCAGGTCGATAAGGACGAGCAGCAGCGCCGTTGCGCCGGCGCGAACGGGTTAGCCGGCGGCCGCCCCCGGCGTTGCGCCCGGGCGACCGAAGCCACCGCCGCCTCCGCGGCCGCCGAATCCCGTTACACACGTCCCGGATGGACCGGCCGGAGTAATCGTGATCGAGGTCGCCTGGACAGTGCCGGTCGCGTCTCGAGCTCCGGTCGCCCGCAGGCATTCACCGGTTTGAAGGGCTGTCGGGGATATGACCACGGTCGTGGTAACCGCGGCGGTCGTTGGAACAGTGATGGTCTGGCTGCCGCCCGTGGTTGTCAGCACGGTGATGGAGACGCCGGACGCGGCCGTGACCTCGCCGCTGGCCAATGCCACCGGCACCTGACCGGCCGGGGTCGGTCTTGGCGACGCACCAGCTGGCGGCGATGCGTTGGGCCCGAACCGCCCGGCCGCGCCACAGCCGGCAGCAGGCTTGGGGGAGAGACGGACGGTGGTTGCCGTCAGCGCGCCGGTCGAATCCTTCTGGCCGGTCGCGACGATGCAGACGCCCGGCACGATGTCGGCCAGCACCGCCGTTGACGTGCGCGTGAAGGTGGTGGTGCTCGAGTAGGTGACCGTGAGGTCGCCGTTCGGACCCGTCAGGATCAGGGTCTGTCCGTTGACCTGCACGAGCTGGCCTGACGCGCCATTGCGGAATTGGGCCGCGGGGCCGCCGCTAGGGCTGGGTGAGCTCGTAGACGTGTTCGCGGTCGCCGCGCTCCCACACGCGGTGGCCACGATTCCTAAGGCTGCGCCGATCAGTACGACCATGCGATTCATGATTTACACACCTTCCTTATTGAGCCCGCAGCGCTTCGATGGGCGCCAGCCGAGCTGCCCGCAGCGCCGGATAAACCCCGAAAACCAGACCGACTACGACTGCGACGCCGACCGCGACGAACACGGGCAGCGGCGTGATGTGTACAGCGATGTTCGCCGCCCGCGGGACGATATAGCCGACCGCCAACCCGGTGGCCACGCCAAGCAGCCCGCCGAGCGCCGTCAGCATCCCCGCCTCGATCACGAACTGGCGGAACAGGTCCAGCGGAGTCGCACCAAGCGCTTTGCGCAGCCCGATCTCGCTCGTTCGTTCGGTCACCGAGACCAACATGATGTTCATCACCCCGATGCCGCCGACCAGCAGCGAGATCGCCGCCACGGAGGCAAGCAGGATGGTCAGGGTCTGCGTCACCGCCTGCGCGGTGCTGAGCACCTGGGTCTGGGTCGTGATGCTGAAGTCGGCCTGCGAAGGATCGGCGATGTGGTGGGTCTGGAGCAGGATCTGGTTGGCCTCGAGATAGGCTGAACCGATGGTGCTCGCGCTCGTCGCGCTGAGCAGGATCCTCTGGACGCCGCCCCCGAACAGCTCGTCCTGAGCCGTCGTGATCGGCACCACGGCGAGGTCGTCCTGGTTGCCGAATCCCTGGCTGCCGGCCGTCGCGAGCACGCCGATCACCTGGAACGGAATCTGTTTCACGAGCACGATGTCGCCGACGCCGGCTCCGAGGTTCGCCGCGGTGGTAGAGCCGAGCACGATCACCTGCGTGCGCGTTGCCACGTCGTTCGCGTTGAAGAAGGTGCCGCTGCCGATCGTCCGTGTGTTGGTGACCAGCCACCCGTCGGTGCTGCCCGAGACGGTCGTGCTCCAGTTGGCCGACCCCAGAATGAGAGACGCGCGCCCTTGCGAAACGGGAGCGACCGCCGCGATGTCTGGGGCGCTCTGCCGGTCCTGCAGCCCCTGGACGTCCGACATCGTCAACGTGTTGGCGCTGCCCGCGCCGCCGAACACTCCTGCGGAAACCGTGCTTCCGGCGGAGATCGTGAGCAGGTTAGTACCCAACGACGTGATTCGTGCGGTGACGCTGTCCGACGAGGCCTGGCCGATCCCGACGGTGGCGATCACCGCCGCCACGCCGAACAGGATGCCCAGCGTCGTGAGCACCGACCGGAGGCGGTGCCCCAACAGGCTCCGGAGCCCGGTCTCGATGGTTTTGAGGAGGCTCATGCCGCGACCTGCTCGACCAGCCGGCCGTCTCTCACGTGCACGGTCCGCTTCGCCACCGGTGCGACCTCCGGGTCGTGCGTGATGATGACGATCGTGCGTCCCTGCTCATTGAGCTCGTGAAGCACGGCGAGCACATCGCGGCTCGATGCGGTATCGAGGTTGCCCGTGGGCTCGTCGGCGAGGATTAAATCCGGGTTGGTGACCAGCGCGCGCGCGATGGCGACCCTCTGCTGCTGGCCGCCGGACAGCTGGCTTGGGCGGTGATCGACACGATTGGAAAGGCCAACCTGTTCGAGGGCCTGGAGGGCCAGGCTGCGCCGGTCGCGCACGTTCCTATAAAGGAGAGGCAGCTCAACGTTTCTCCACGCCGACAGCTTCGGCAGCAGCTGGAACTGCTGGAAGACGAAGCCGATCCTCCGGTTGCGGACGTGCGCGAGCTCGGTCTCATTGAGCCGGCTCACGTCTTGGCCCGCGAACCAATAGCTTCCCGACGTCGGCGTGTCGAGACATCCCAGGATATTCATGAGCGTCGACTTGCCGGATCCGGACGGGCCCATCACGGCGAGTGACTCCCCCGAAGCGACTGTCAGCGAGAACTCGCGCAGCGCGGCGACGGCGCCGTCCCCGACGCCGTAGACCTTCGTGATCGATTCGAGGTGGATGAGCTCATCTGGGCCTGGCACGCGTCAGCCGCCTGTTGGGGCGCGGAATCCGCCGCCGCCGCCGCCTCGGGTACCACCGCCGCCAAGCACGCTCGCCCCGTTGCTGCTGGGTACGGAGCTCGTGATGATGGCGATCACAACGACCTGGTTCAGCTGGAGGCCAGACGTGATCTCGATGCGTGTGGGGTCGGAGGCGCCTGTCTGGACGGGGACCGATTTCGGCTTGCCGTTGACGAGCACCGTGACGGTAGTTCCGGCGGTGGTCGTATGGACCGCGCTGGTCGGCACGGTCAGCACGTGGACGACCTGGTTGATCACGATGTTGGCCGACGCGGAGACTCCAGGCCGGATCGAGTTGCTGGTGTCCGTCAGCTGAGCGGTGACCGCGAATGTCGCGACTCCGGAGCTGACGGTGGCTGCCGGCGAGATCGACGTGATCTTGCCCAGCAGCGCCTGCGCCGAGCCGGCCGGCGTGACCTGCGCGCTCTGTCCGACGGCGACCAGGTTCACCTGGGAGTCGCTGACCGTTCCGGTCAGATCATAGGAACCGGGCGAGAAGATCACGATCGAGCTGGTGGTGCCTCCACTGGTGACCGACTGGCCGGCCTTGATGTTGACCTGGGAGACGATGCCGGAGATCGGTGACGTGAGGGTTGCCCCGTCCAGCTGATGCTGCACCGAGTTGGCGTTGACCTGGTCGATCTGGATCTGGGCGTTGTCCATCTCGACGGTCTGGGGCGAGGTGCTCGTCTGAAGGGCGTACAGGGACGCTTTGGCGGCCGAATACTGCTGCTGCATCGAAGCCACCTGGGCCGCGGCCTGGTCGTTGCTCTGCTGCGCCTTCGCGTTCGCGGCGGCGAGGGCACTCTTGGCGGCATCCAGCGCAGCCTGATAAGGGGCGAGGGTCGCCTCGTCGTTGGTGAGCTTGATCTGGTCTGAAGTGACAATTCCCGGGTCCGTTGTTGTACAAGCGGTCGAAGCGGGATTCGCGATGCAGTCGGCAGTCTCGGTCGCCTGGTCGGCTGTGAGCTTCACTTTGTCCTGATCGACGATCGCCTGGTCAGCTGTCACGGGGATCTGCGCGGCGGTCACCGGGGCCTGGGCTACCGCCACCGCCTGGGCGTTGATCGCCTGCGTGTCGGCCAGGCTGGTCTGGGCGTTGTTCATGGACACCTGGGCGGAGCCCACGGAGTTCTCGGCCGAGGTCAGGCTCTGGGTGGTCGGCCCGGCCCTGTCCTGGGACAACTTCGCGTCGGCGCCGTCCAGAGTCGCCTGCGCCTGTTGAAGCTGGGCGGAAAGGAGCGACGTGTCCAGGGTGGCGAGAGTCGCCCCCGCGACGACGGCCTGTCCCACCTGCACGTACAGGTTCTGCACGGTGCCGGCGGAGGCGAAGTTCAGGTCGGCCTCGTTGGCGGGAGTCAGGTTGCCCGCCATGCCGATGCTCTGGGTGATCGTTCCGTAGGTGACCAGGGCGGTGCGATAGGTGGTCGTGACCTTCGCCGCCTGGGCGTACACGATCGTGCCGCCCAGGATGGCGGTCACCAATACGAGAGAGGCGAGCACTCTCCTTCGGAGGAGGTTCCTCAGTGACAGGCTTCTCAAGCGTGACAAGGCTCAGCCAGCGTGCTGCCGGATGCTTAGAGATCGCTGTGGGAGCTCTCACAGATTGCTGGGCTCCCGCCTGAGCCCTCAGGTCACCGCCGCCTGGACAGCGCGACGCCGATTGCGATGGCCGCGCAGAGGAGGGCGCAAAAAATGGCGAGTCCCGCCGCCACCAGACCGCCCAGGGCCATCCGCCCGAATGATGCGCGCATTGCTTGCTGCTTGGCCGCACGTCTCACGCCGAACAACAGAATTAGCAACCAAGGTTGACATTCGCAAAATAGGCAACTAGAGTTGCTTGAGTGTCGTCCCCTTCGCCACTTGATGGCCCCGCCGACGGCCTCGCGGCCGCCTCGGCCCTGCGAGCGATCGCAGATCGAATCGAGGACTCGGAGGTGGAGAGGGCGATGCGCGCCGGCTGGTCGTGGTCACAGGTGGCCGAAGCCCTTGGAGTCACACGCCAGGCCGTACACAAGAAGCACTTGAGGCGCCTGCTGCTTGCCCAGATCGAGCTTCGGAGGCGATTTGGTGAATAGCATGTTCGGCTCAGACCGCATGGCGCTCCTGGTCTCGTGGGAGCTCGGGCCGAGCGTCGCTCGCTTGTTCGAGGTCGAAGCGAAACGTGACCGGGCGAAGTACATCGAGGCCGAGCACATGCTTCTCGCGCTGGCGGCCGATCGCAATGGCAGTGCGGCGAAGGCAATGATGGAGTCGGGCCTCGATCACGAGCGGCTTGATAAGGCATTGCAGGAAGAGCACAGGCGTACCCTGGCGTTTGCCGGGATGAGCGCCCCGAGCAAGGAACTGGTGGAGGCTACTGAGCTGGAAAGCCATCTGACCTTTGGAACCTCTGCGAAGAGTGCCCTCCGGCGCGGCCTGATCGCGACGCGGGAGGCACGTCGCGGTCGACGAGCCCGGATCAGCGACACCGAACTTCTGATCGGTATCCTTCAGGCCGACCTGGGCACTGTGCCGCGCGCGCTGGCGATCGCCGGGATCGATCGCGACGCGTTGATCGCACGCGCGAGGAGCTCTGAATGAAGAGGCGCGGATGGCGCGCAAGCGGCGATAAGGATGGGACTTACTGATTGCTGATCCACCTGCTTCGGACGTATCTGAGGCCCTACTCGACCCCGCTGCTCATCGTGGTCGGGCTGCAGCTGGTCTCGACCATGGCCAACCTCTACCTGCCCAGCCTCAACGCCGACATCATCGACAACGGCGTCGCCAAGGGCGACACCGGCTACATCATCTCCACCGGCGGCTGGATGCTCGGAGTGACGCTCGTGCAGATCGTCTGCTCGATCGCCGCCGTTTACTTCGGAGCGCGAGCCGCGATGGCATTCGGCCGCGATGTGCGGTCGGCGATCTTTCACAAGGTGGGTACGTTCTCCGGCCGCGAGGTAGCCCAGTTCGGCGCTCCGTCGCTGATCACGCGCAACACCAACGACGTGCAGCAGGTCCAGATGCTGGTCCTGATGACGTGCACCCTGATGATCTCGGCTCCGATCATGTGCGTCGGCGGCATCATCATGGCCCTGCGACAGGACGTCGGCCTGTCCTGGCTCATGCTCGTCTCCATACCGGTGCTCGTGGTGGCGATCGGGCTGATCGTCGTCAGGATGGTGCCCCAGTTTCGGCTCATGCAAGCGCGCATCGACACCGTCAACCGCGTGCTGCGCGAACAGCTCTCAGGCATCCGCGTCGTGCGCGCTTTCGTCCGGGAGCGCGACGAGGCCCGACGGTTCGCCGAGGCCAATGCCGCGCTGACCCTGACCGCCCTGCGCGTAGGACGGCTGATGGTCCTGATCTTCCCGACGGTGATGCTGATCCTGAACGCGTCCAGCGTCGCGGTGCTCTGGTTTGGCTCCGCGCGCGTCAACAGCGGCGAGATGCAGATCGGCGCGCTCACCGCGTTTCTGATGTACCTGATGCTGATCCTGACGTCGGTGATGATGGCCACCTTCATGGCGATCATGATTCCGCGAGCCGCGGTCTGCGCTGACCGGATCGGAGAGGTGCTCGCCACCGAGTCGTCGGTCGTGCCGCCGAGCTCCCCTGTGCGCGAGGTGCACGCTCGGGCTGAGCTCGAGCTGCGCGGCGTCGAGTTCCGCTACCCGGGAGCGGCAGAGCCTGTGCTGCGCAATATCTCCTTTCGAGCCACGGCCGGCCAGACCACCGCCATCATCGGAAGCACCGGAGCGGGCAAGACGACGCTGGTGTCACTGGTCGCCCGATTGTTCGACGCCACCTCCGGAACGGTGTTGATCGATGGTGTCAGCGTTCGCGACCTGGATCCCGAGATGCTGTGGAACCGAATCGGCCTTGTTCCGCAGAAGCCGTACCTCTTCACCGGCACGGTGGCGAGCAATCTCCGCTACGGCAACCCCCAGGCCACCGATGCCGAGCTGTGGGAGGCGCTGGAGGTGGCTCAGGCCGGCGACTTTGTGCGCGCCATGCCCGATGGGCTCGAAAGTCCTATCGCGCAGGGGGGCACCAATGTCTCCGGCGGACAGCGCCAGCGTCTCGCGATCGCGCGTGCGCTGGTTCGCAAACCGGAGATCTTTCTATTCGACGACTCTTTCTCGGCTCTTGACCTGGCAACCGATGCCCGGCTGCGCGCGGCGCTGCGCCCGCACACCTCACAGGCGACCGTGGTGATCGTCAGCCAGCGCGTCTCGACGATTACGGATGCGGACCAGATCGTCGTGCTCGACGACGGAGAGATCGTCGGACTGGGCCGCCACGACGAGCTGCTGGAGACCTGCCCGACCTACCTCGAGATCGTCCAGTCGCAGCTGGCGGCGGAGCCTGCGGCATGAGCGACCGCTCCACCACCAACGGCCAGGCCACCCCGGCTGCGATCCGCCCGCGCCCACGGATGCATGGCGGCGGTTTCGGCCCCTTTGGCGGCGGCGGCATGCCGGCCGAAAAGCCGATGAAGTTCGGTCCATCGGTGCGACGGCTGATGAACCGGCTCAGGCCGGAAGGGCTGAAGCTCGTCGCCGTGATCGGGTTGGGCGTGACGAGCGTCGCCTTCATGGTCATCGGTCCGAAGATCCTTGGGCGCGCGACCGACCTCATATTCGCCGGCGCTATCGGCAAGCGGCTCCCGCCGGGGCTCACGGAAGCCCAGGTCATCGCGATGGCGCGGGCATCGGGCAACACGAACCTCGCCGACCTGCTCGCGCGGATGCATATCGTGCCGGGCCAGGGCATCGACTTCAACGCGTTGGGCGGCGTCTTGATGCTGGCCCTCGGGCTCTACGCCGCGTCGGCTTTCTTCGGCTGGGTCCAGGGTTACCTGCTCAACGACGTAGTGCAGCACACAGTTTTCGGGCTGCGAGCGGACGTCGAGGAAAAGTTGAACCGCCTTCCCCTCCAGTTCTTCGACGGGCAACCGCGTGGAGAGCTCCTGAGCAGGGTCACCAATGACATCGACAACGTGTCGTTGTCGCTGCAGCAGACCATCAGCCAGCTGCTGAGCTCGTTGCTGACCGTCGTTGGGGTGATGGTGATGATGTTCGTGGTGTCGCCGCTGTTGGCGGTCGTCATGCTGGTCACCGTCCCCATGTCGGTCGGCATCGCCACGCAGGTGGCGAAGCGTTCCCAAAAGCTGTTCGTCGCGCAGTGGGCGAACACCGGGAAGCTGAACGGCCACATCGAAGAAGCGTTCACCGGCCACGAGCTCGTCAAAGTGTTCGGGCGGCAACGCGAGGTCGAGGAGGTGTTCCGGACTAGGAACGAGGAGCTGTTCAAGGCCAGCTTCGGAGCTCAGTTCATCTCCGGCCTGATCATGCCGTCGATGATGTTCATCGGGAACCTGAGCTACGTCGCCATCGCGGTCATCGGCGGTTATCGCGTGGCGACCGGGTTGATGAGCCTGGGCGACGTCCAGGCCTTCATCCAGTACTCGAGGCAGTTCACCCAGCCCCTGACACAGGTCGCATCGATGGCCAACCTGCTCCAGTCCGGCGTTGCCTCGGCCGAGCGCGTTTTCGATCTGCTGGACGCGGACGAGCAGGAGGCGGATCCCACCAGCCCCGCTCTGCCCGCTGCCGGGCGCGCGCAGGGCGCACTTCTGGACAGAAGTGGTCGGGTCGAGTTCGAGAACGTCTCGTTTCGCTACAAGGCGGACCAGCCGCTCATCGACGACCTATCCCTGGTGGCCGAGCCCGGGCACACGATCGCTATCGTCGGACCGACCGGCGCGGGCAAGACGACGCTCGTGAACCTCATCATGCGGTTCTACGAGCTCGACTCCGGGCGGATCACGCTCGACGGCGTCGACATCAAGACCATGCGGCGCGACGACCTTCGTTCGCAGATCGGCATGGTGCTGCAGGACACATGGCTGTTCGGTGGCACCATTCGCGACAACATCGCCTACGGGAACCCGAGCGCGACCGAGGAGCAGATCCACGCGGCCGCCGAAGCGACGTTTGTCGATCGTTTCGTGAAGAGCCTGCCGCTTGGTTACAACACTGTCATCGACGAAGAGGGGAGCAACGTCAGCGCGGGCGAGAAGCAGCTCCTGACGATTGCCCGAGCCTTCCTTGCCGACCCGTCGCTCTTGATCCTGGACGAAGCGACGAGCTCTGTCGACACCCGCACAGAGCTGCTGGTGCAGCACGCCATGGCGGCGCTGCGCTCTGACCGGACGAGCTTCGTAATCGCTCACCGGCTGTCCACCATCCGCGACGCAGACCTCATCCTCGTGATGGAGTCCGGCCGCATCGTCGAGCGCGGCACGCACGAGCAGCTGCTAGCCGCCCGTGGCGCCTATCACCGGCTTTACGCGGCCCAGTTCCGGGGCTCAGCCGAGAGTGCCGAGGAAGATCCTCAGCTCGTTCCCGCGTCGATGTCGTAACCCGGGAGGGCACTGGACCCGGCTCGCGACCTGGCCCTCCGACACCACCTACTCGAGGCTCTGGAGAACCGCAATCGAGCGGCCCGAGGTCGTGATGCGCCCCGCCACATCCGTCGGGCCGGCTTCAGCCTGCGGCCGCCTCGTATCCAGGATGAGGCGCCACGTCCCGGCGTACTCGGCCGGGATGGTCCAGCGGACGCCTCCGCCGTGGGCGTTGAAGAGCAGGATGAACGAGTCGTCGGTGACAGGCCGGCCGTGCTCGTCGTGGCCCGGAATCCCGCTGCCGTTCAAGAACATCCCCAGCGAACGCGCGTAACCGACATCCCAATCCTCGTCGGTCATCGATTGCCCGTCGGGCTTGAACCAACCGATGTCCAGGGTGCCGCGAATCGGCCGCCCCTGGAAAAACCTTCGGCGCCGAAACACCGGGTGATCGCGTCGAAAGGCGATGACCCAGCGGGTGAACTCGAGGAGGGAACCGTCGATTGCAGCCCAGTCGACCCACGACAGTTCGTTGTCCTGACAGTAGGCGTTGTTGTTGCCTTTTTGAGTCCGGCCCAGCTCGTCGCCGGCGAGCAGCATCGGAACGCCCTGGGCTGTGAAGAGAGTGGTGAGAAAGTTGCGCTGCTGCCGGGCTCGGCACCTCCGGACCTCTGGGTCCTCCGACTCACCTTCCGCACCGCAGTTCCACGAGCGGTTATGGGGGTCACCGTCTGCGTTGCTCTCCCCGTTCGCTTCGTTGTGCTTCTCGTTGTACGAGACGAGATCGTGCAGCGTGAAGCCGTCGTGGGCCGTAACGAAGTTCACGCTCGCGAAAGGTCGCCGCGTGTCGTTCTGGTAAAGGTCGGAGCTGCCGGTGAGGCGTGACGCGAGCTCCGCGACGGTGGATGGCTCACCGCGCCAGAAGTCACGCACGCTGTCCCGGTAGCGGCCGTTCCATTCCGACCACAACGGAGGGAAGTTGCCGACCTGGTATCCACCTTCACCGATATCCCACGGTTCGGCGATCAGCTTGACCCGGCTGATCACCGGGTCCTGCTGGATGATGTCGAAAAAGGTGGCCAGCCGGTCGACCTCGAGGAACTCGCGCGCCAGGGTCGCGGCGAGGTCGAAACGGAACCCGTCAACGTGCATCTCGGTGATCCAGTACCGAAGCGAGTCCATGATCAGCTGCAGCGGGTGCGGGTGCCTGACGTTGAGGCTGTTGCCCGTTCCCGTCGTGTCGTAATAGAACTCCGGCTCGTCCTCCACCAGCCGGTAGTAGGCGCGGTTGTCGATGCCTTTGAAGCAGAGCGTCGGGCCCAGGTGGTTGCCTTCGGCGGTGTGGTTGTAGACGACATCGAGGATGACCTCGATGCCTGCCTGGTGGAGTGTGCGCACCATGGCCTTGAACTCGTTGACCTGCTCCCCGCGCTGGCCGGTGCTGGAGTATTCGTTGTGGGGCGCGAAGAACCCGATCGTGTTGTAGCCCCAGTAGTTTCTCAAGCCTCGATCGACCAGGCGCTGGTCGTGGACGAACTGATGAATGGGCATCAGCTCCACCGCGGTCACTCCGAGAGTGGTCAGGTGGTTGATCACCGCGGGATGGGCAAAGCCCTGGTACGTGCCTCGAAGATGCTCGGGCACGTCGGGGTGAAGACGCGTCAAGCCTTTGAGGTGGGCCTCGTAGATGACCGTCTCGTGGAGCGGGCGGTCGGGCGGCTTGTCGCCGAACCAGTCGAAATGTGGGTGGTGAACGACCGATTTGAACACGTGCGGCGCGCTGTCCTCGATGTTCACCGAGCCAGGGTTCTGCAAGTCGTAGGAATAGCAGGACGAGTTCCAATCGATGTGACCTTCGATCGCGCGCGCGTACGGATCCAGCAGCAGCTTCCGCGGGTTGCAGCGGACGCCTTCGTCGGGCGCATACGGGCCGTGGACGCGATAGCCGTAGCGCTGTCCTGGGCCCACGCTCGGCAGGTAGGCATGCCAAGAGAAGGCATCTACCTCCTCGAGGCGGACCCTGCGCTCCGCTCCCGCATCGTCGAAGAGGCAGAGGTCGACCGCCTCCGCCACCTCCGAGAACAGTGCGAAGTTCGTGCCGTTCCCGTCGTAGCTCGGGCCGAACGGATAGGAGCGGCCGGGCCAGGCCTCGACCCTGTCTTCAGCCATCCGCGACGCCGCTTTCGAGAATCACGACGCTCGATGGTGGCACGCTCAGGCTGCCGGCGTCGGGCCTGATCGCCGGGTTGGATGTCATCAGCACCCGTTCGCCGCCGGAGATGGGGGAGACCCAGTCGGTATCGCCCAGGTTCACCCGCACGACGATTCCGCCTCGCTCGTACACGATCCGCCGCGCCTCAGCATCCAGCTCCACCGTGGGCTCCTGACCAGAATCGTTTTTCGGCACCGCCATGTGACGGCGCAACCGGATCAGCGCCCTGTACCAATCCAGCATCCGGCTGTGGAATGGCTCGTCGAGCTCGTGCCACAAGAGCTTCGAACGATTGAACGTCATCGGATTCTGCGGGTCCGGGACGAGGTCCGGGGCCCAACCAAACGCGGCGAATTCGCGACGGCGTCCCTCGCGCACGGCATTGCCGAGCTCCGGATCCGCGTGGTCCGTGAAGTATTGAAACGGGCTGCTCGCCGCCCACTCCTCGCCCTGGAATAGAAGGGCCGTGAACGGCGCTGTCAGCAGGAGGGCGGCCGCTGCCTTGAGAGCGCCCTCTTCGATCGAGGCGCTCAGCCGATCACCGGTCGCCCGGTTGCCGATCTGGTCGTGGTTCTGGATAGCGATGACGAACGCGTGCGCGGGTAGGCCGGCCGCCTTTCCGCCGCGGGTCTTCTTTCGGTGAGCTGACCACTCGCCGTCGTAGACCCACGCTTGCCGCAGGGCTTTGGCCAACATCTCCAGCGAGCCGAAGTCCTCGTAATAACCGGTCCGCTCCCCAGTCAGCATCGCATGAAGCGCATGGTGCCAGTCATCAGCCCACGCAGCATCGAGGCCGTATCCGCCTGCGTCGCGACTGCGCACGAATCGTGGATCGTTCAGGTCCGACTCGGCGATCACAAACGTAGGCCGGTGCAGCTCGGCGCCAAGCGCTTGCACTTCGCGCGCGAGCTGCTCCAGAACGTGCAGCGGCTTGTGGTCGACGATCGCGTGCACAGCATCGAGGCGAAGCCCGTCGACGTGGTACTCGCGGATCCACATCAGGGCGTTGTCGATCACGAATCGCCTCACCTCTTCGCTGGCCGGCCCGTCGAAGTTGATTGCAGAGCCCCACCCGGTGTGATGGGTGTCGCTGAAGTACGGGCCGAACTCGGACAGGAAGTTGCCGACCGGGCCGAGGTGGTTGTAAACCACGTCCAGCACGACGCCGAGGCTGGCCGCGTGACATGCGTCCACGAGCCGCTTCAGGGCAGCCGGTCCGCCGTAGGAGTGATGCGGCGCGAACAGATCGACTCCGTCATAACCCCAACCGCGATCGCCCGAAAACTCCGCCACCGGCATGAGCTCGATCGCGTCGACCCCAAGCGCGACGAGGTGGGGGAGGTGCTCGATGACCCCGTCAAAGGTTCCCTCTGGCGAAAACGTGCCGGTGTGCAGCTCGTAGATCACGGCCCCGTCCAACCTCATGCCTTTCCAGGCGGCATCGCTCCATGAGTGCGCGGCTTGATTCACCACCTCAGACAGGGCGAGGACCCCATCGGGTTGCGACGCGGAACGCGGGTCGGGCCGGACCTCGCCGCCGTCGAGCGAGAAGCCGTAACGGGTGCCTGCGCCTGCATCGTTGTCCGATAGCTCCCACCAGCCTTGATCAGCCGGTGACATGGCAAGCGTGCGACCGTCCGCCACCAGCTTGACCGCGCCGCGCCCTGGCGCCCAGACCCTGAACCTGTGCATCAGTCCGGATCCCGAGCCAGGACCGCAACTGGAAATGCTTGGAGGAGCCGGTCGAGATCGATCGGAGCCTCGCCGTCGTGCTCATCGCCGTCGAGAACGCTCTTCCACCGACCTCGAGGAAGCTCGAGCGTGGTGCCGGCCCAATCGCCGGCCAGTCCGATGAGGAGGCGCGGCACGATCACCACCAGCCTGTCGCGAACGAATGACACAACGTGATGCGCCTTGGCTCCAACCGCTGCAAGCGGTGCGTAGCTCGTGCTTTCAAACAGGTCTGGCCGGCGCCGTCGCTCATCGAGCAGCCGGGCGATCAACCAGAGCTTTGGCGTCCCGTCATCGGAGCGGACGATCGCCTGGCCAGGGCCCATTTCCCGCACTTCAGAGAGCAGCCTCTCGCGCTGGTCGTAGTCGACCTGCCGGCGGTTGTCCGGGTCGACGAGGCTCAAATCCCACAGCTCGGTTCCCTGGTACAGGTCGGGTACACCCGGACAGGTGAGGAGCAGCGTGGCCTGGGCCAGCGAGGTCGCCCTACCGAGCGCGACGATGTGATGGCCGCCGATGAACGCCTCCAGGTCGCTTACGAACTCCTGGTCGGCGATGACCTGACCCGCGAACTGCACCAGCGCGTCCTCGTAGCTCGCTTCCGGATTGAGCCAGGAGGTGTGCGCCTTGGCTTCACGAGCGGCCTTTCGAAGGAATCCTGAGAGGCGCGAGATCTCGATGGGCCAGGCCCCGACAAGCGTCTGATACATCAGGTACTCGATGTTCCGGTCCGGGTACCCCTGCGAGCGGAAGCGCTGGTTGTGGTCGGCCCACCGCTCGACTGCCTCGCCCCACTCGAGCGGAATCTCCGACAGCAGGTCCAGCCTTGCGCGGACGTCTGCGCTCCGCTTCGTGTCGTGGGTTGAAAGCGTCAGCATCGTCGCGGGCCATTCGGCGGCCGTGCGGGCGCAGCGCGCATGAAATTCTTCGACTGGGCGGCCGAAGCGCGCGGGGTCAGCCCCGACCTCGTTCAGCGACACCAGACGGTTGTATCGGTAGAAGGCCGTGTCCTCGACACCTTTTGCCATGACCGCGGGCGTGAACTGCTGAAATCGCGCCGCGAACTCGCGTTCCAGGTGGCCGTCGTGCCCGATGAGCAGGAGCTCGCCGATGAACCGGAGCAGCCCGGGATCCATTTCGGAACGGCGGTGGCCGGCCTTTTCGACCGCGGCGGCCACCCGACGCCGAGCCTCGTCGCCGACAGAGCGCGGCGCCGCGTAGGTCCGGTACACCGTGAGCTCGGCAGCGACCTCGCGAATCGCCTCCTGAAGCTCGTGGCGCGTCCGATCGCGCTGGCCGCGGTAGCGCTCGCAGATCTCGACCAGCAGGCTGGTCAAGCGCTCGAGGTCAGGGGCCAGGTCGGTCACCATGACCTCCTGCTTGCAGGCTCGCACGACCTCGGCGTAGGTCAGAGACTCACCGCTGAACGCGTGGTAGAGCGTGGTCATCAGCTCCTCGTTCCCGGAGTCGACGAACAGACCGTCTACGCGACCGATGAAGTCGTAGCCGGTGGTGCCGTGGACAGGAAACTCGCTCGGCAGCCGCTCGCCGTCTTCGAGCACCTTCTCAACCACGAGGTACGCGTTCGGTGACTCCGCACGAAGAGTTGAAAGGTAGGCCTGGGGATCCAGGAGCCCGTCGACGTGGTCGACGCGGAGCCCGTCCACGTCGCCGCGGGCGAGCATCTCGAAGACCAGCCGGTGGCTGTCCCTCAAGACCTGTTCCAGCTCAACGCGAAGGCCGATCAGGCTGTCGACCGTGAAGAAGCGCCGGTAGTTGAGCTCTTCCTGGGCAGTTCGCCAGTAGGCGAGCCGGTAGTGCTGGCGCTGCAGCAGCGCGTCGAGGGCGTCGAGGTCGCCGCTCACGGCATCGACCTGCTGCCCGTCGAGGCTCTCTCGCGAGATCGGAAATTCATCGTCGTGATAGCGGACGACCATCTCGTCGCCCGCATGATCCAGCACCAGCCGGCCCGCCTCCAGCTCGTTTCCGTAACGGTCGCCAAGCACGCCCAGCAGCACCTTGCCCTTCAGATGCGACAGCTGCGGGTCCCAGTCGATGTCGAAGTAACCCGCGTACGGGCTCGACTTCCCATTCAGAAGCAGGTCCCACCACCACGGATTGGCCCGTCCGGCCGTGGCCATGTGGTTGGGCACCACGTCCATGAGCAGCTTCAGGCCGTGCTCGACGAGCACTCCTCTGAAGCTGCTAAACCCAGCCTCGCCTCCCAGTTCCGCGTTGATCCGGTGCGGATCGACCACGTCGTATCCATGGCTGCTTCCGGCGGCGGCCTGAAGCAGCGGCGAAGAGTAAACGTGGCTGATCCCGAGGGACGCCAGGTACCTTGCCCGTGATGCCGCTGCCTCGAACGTGAAGTCTTTGGAAAGCTGCAGCCGGTAGGTGCAGCGTGGCGCCCGGTCAGGCACGCCGGTCGATCGCGTCCGAGACGATTTCGGCCATGGCTTCGATGAACTCGGGCCTGGCATTGAACGAGGCGGTGCGGCGAAGATTGATGTCGCGCGCGCGCGCGAAGGCCTGTGCCTCGACGTCGAGGTCGAACAGGATCTCGAGGTGGTCCGCCACGAAGCCGATCGGGCAGACGAGCACGTCCTGAGCGCCGGACAGCTCGATCGCGGCGAGCAGGTCCGGACCAAGCCACGGTTCGCCGGTCGTGCTCGCGGACTGGAACGCCAACTCCCAGGGAGGCAGCTCCATGCCTTCCTCAACGAGGCGGCAGCTCTCGAGCAGGCGGTCCATGTAGCGGTCTCCCTCGGCGACGATCCGGGCCGGAAGGCTGTGCGCTGTGAAAAAAAGCCGCTCAGGCCATCCTTCTTCGAGGCTTTCCGAGAGCAGTCGCCGCACCGCCCCGATGAAAGCCCGGTGGTCGTGAAATCCGCGGACGAAGGTCAGCTCGCCGTGCCATGACTTCTCCAGGGAGCGCTCGTACGCGCCAAGGCTCATGTCGGCGAAATGCGGCGCGAGCGGCAGGCCGATCAGCCGGCTCACGCCGGCTTGCTCAGCCTCGGCAGCACCATCGGCGACAAATGGTGGCGCGTGCTTCATGCCTACGAACACCGGCAGCCCGAGGCGGACCCCGATCGCGGCCGCCTGCTCTCGAGTTATCGCTGTCAGGGGCGAGCCACCGATGGCCCGATACCGCGCCCTCAGCTCGTCGAGGGCTTCCGGCGAAGGCCTGCGCCCGCCCCGGATGTGCGTGTAGTAGTCCTCGATGCCCTCGTCGCCCGCGGGGCTGCCGTACGCCATGCAAAGGACACCCAACCCCACGGTCGACTCACGCGACACGCGCGACCTGCCACTCGTGCACCGTCTCGACCAGGACCTGGAGATTCTCCAACGGCGTCGACGGTAGGACCCCGTGCCCGAGGTTGAAGATGTGGCCCGGCCTGCCGCCGGCACGGCGGAGGATGTCGCGGGCGCGCTCGCGCACCAGCTCCGCCGGCCCGAGGAGCACCGCCGGATCGAGGTTGCCCTGGATCCCGCGTTCGTGGCCGACCCGCTTCCAGCCCGCGTCGAGGGGCACCCGCCAATCGAGCGATACCACGTCGGGTCCCGTGGATGCGATCGATTCGAGCATCCCGGCGGTGTCGGTGCCGAAGTGGATCCGGGGCACCCCCGAAGAGCTGAGCGCCTCGAAGATGGCGCGGGTGTGGGGGAGAACCCGAGCTTCGTAGTCGTCCACCGCGAGGGCGCCCGCCCACGAGTCGAAAAGCTGGACCGCGCTCGCGCCCGCGGCGACCTGGGCCTGGAGGTAGCCCACCATCGTCGCCGCAAGCTTCGCGAGAAGGCGGTCGAACGCGTCCGGCTCCGAATACATGAACGCCTTCACGCGCGCGAAGTCGCGGCTCGGTCGCCCTTCGATGAGATAGCTGGCCAGGGTGAAAGGCGCGCCCGAAAAGGCAATCACCGGCACCGGGGATTGCGCGACGACCTGCCGGACCGCCGTGATCACCTGGGGCGCTGCCTCTTCGCCGGCCGGCACCACCAATGCCTCGATGTCGGCCGCCGAACCGATGGGCCTGGCGATGACCGGGCCGACGTTCTCGACGAGCTCGAAGTCGACGCCCATGCCCCGCAGCGGAAGCATGATGTCCGCGAACATCACGGCGGCGTCGACGCCCAGGCGGCGCACCGGCTGTAGGGTCACCTCGGCGCAGAGCTCGGGCTGAGCGACGATGTCGACAAGGGTCCACCGTTCGCGGAGCTTTCGATACTCAGGCAGCGATCGCCCCGCCTGGCGCATGAGCCACACCGGCGTGACGTCGACCGGCCGGTGCCACGCGGCGTCGAGGAAGCGGCTCACCTGGCGTCGTTCACGGCGCCGAGGAGCACGGTTATCTCTTCGATCGGGCGGTGGATTCCTGTGAGGATCGGCGTGTCGCGGACGGTGGACTTCCGGCTGTCGGTGCCTCGCAGCGCGCGGACGAGCTCGCCGAACTTCGGGAGGTCGTCTGTCTCATATGCGACCAGGAAATCCATGTCGTCCACCCCGAAGCTGTTCGCCAGAAGCTGGCGGACTTCGGGGTATTCGTGGCCGACGCGAATGTGCTCGTTCATGATCCCCTGGCGCGCTTCCTTTCCCAAAAGGTACCAATCGGTGCTCTTGGTGAACGGGTACACGACGAGGTATCGCGACCGCACTCCGCTGAACAGCGACTGCTCCTGCGGCGTCGGCTTCTTGACGTACTGCGAACCTTGGATGACACCGAGGAAGCTCTCCTTCACGCTCAGCCATGTCCCCATGCCGGAGCGCAAGACCATCGCCGCTCGCTCCTCGAGCGATTCGAGACTCGGTCCCAGGCTCCACAAAAGCAGGTCCGCTCCGGGCTGCAGCCCCACCATCGAATAGCTGTGAGTCAGCACCTCCGATTCCCTGGTGACCGCCGCGGCGAGCTCCTCGGCCGTCTCGCAGCGTTGGGCGGCCGGCAGACGCCGCCACTCCGAATCCAGTCCGAGCGCAAGCGCGTGCACAAACCTTGGATCGCTCACTGCTTCAACCACCCGGCCACATCGGCCGCGAAATAGGTGACGACGATGTTCGCCCCGGAGCGCACGATCGCCGTCAGCGATTCGAGCACGGCTCCACGGCGGTCGATCCAGCCGCGCTCCGCGGCGGCCTCGATCATGGCGACCTCGCCGCTCACCTGGTATGCGGCGAGGGGCAGGTCGAAGCGAGTCCGCGCCATCGCGAGCAGATCGAGCGAGGTGATGGCCGGCTTCACCATCAGGATGTCGGCTCCTTCTTGCGCATCCAGGGCGAGCTCGCGCATCGCCTCGCGGCCGTTGGCGGGGTCCATCTGGTACGACTTCCGATCGCCGAAACCAGGCGTCGAACCGGCAGCTTCGCGGAACGGTCCGTAGAGGACCGAGGCGTGCTTCGACGCGTAAGCGACGATCGCCGTGCTGTGGAACCCACCGGCGTCGAGGCCGGCGCGCAGCGCGGCGACCTGACCGTCCATCATCGCGCTGGGTGCCACGATGTCGGCCCCCGCCTCGGCATAGGCGATGGCGGCGTCAGCCAGCAGAGGGAGCGTCGCGTCATTGTCGATCCGGTCGCCGTCGAGCACCCCGCAGTGGCCGTGCGTCGTGTATTCGCAAAGGCAGACGTCCGCCGCCAGGGCAAGCGCCAGCTTCTCTGCCTTCAGCCTGCGCAGAGTTTCCGGCACCGGGCCTCTTTCGTCCGCCGCACCCTCGCCCCTCGCGTCCTTCGAGTCGGGTATGCCGAAAAGCAGAACGCCGCCGATCCCAAGCCCGGCCAGGCGGGCGGCCTCGGCCACAGCGAGATCGGGGCTCAGCCGCGCATGGCCCTTGAGGGACGAGATCTCTTCGCGACGTCCGCGGCCCGAGACCACGAAGATCGGCGCGATGAGCTGCGAGGGGTGAAGCCGCGTCTCGCGAACCAGCTCTCTGAGCTGAGGATTGGTCCTCAGGCGTCTTGGTCGATCGTGCCGGTCGGCCGCGGGAGTCGGAACCGTCCTGGTTCGAAGCAGGTCACGCACCTTTCTTGATCTCCATCGGTAAAGCGTGGACGACTGCGTCGGCAAGGCCCGATACGCTCTGCGCGTCTGCCTGCGCGATGACCGCGAAGCCCCGCCCACGCGCGCTGCTGGTGGTTCGCGGCCCGATCGTGATGGCGGGCACTCGCTTGCTCCCGCCCAGTCGAAGAAATCCTCGCACAGCCGAACCGGAGGCGAAAACGACGGCGCCGAGCTCCGGATCGGCGAGGGCGGACCGAAGCAACTCGGCCGATGCGGCCGGCCCCTCGACGGTGCGGTAGGCGGTCACCTCCTCGACGGCCGCGCCGCGGCGACGCAGGCGGTCGGGCAGATCTTCGCCCGCGGCCGACGCCCGCACCAGCGCGATCCGCTTCCCGTCGACGTCCGGGAGAGTGTCGCCAAGGTCTGCGCCGTCGGCGCGTCCAGGCACGTGAGATGGCTCAACGCCTCGGGCTCGGAGAGCGCGCGCCGTTTCCGGACCGACGGCTGCGAATTTCGGCCCGGTCGGGAGGTCGGTCAGCGCCTTCACGCCGCGCGCGCTCGTGAGCACGATCCAGTCGCATCCCACAAGTGCGCCGGCGTCGAAATCCACCGGTTCCGTTTGAACCATCGGCACGGCATGCACGCGGTAGCCGCGTTTGCGAAGCGCGTGCACGAGAGGATCGGATTCCCCGTCGGGCCGGGTCACGAGGACCGCAATCATCGCAGCGCCACCTCCGCCAGAAGGCGCTGCCCGAGCCTCGTCGCCATGTCCGTGGCGTCGCCGCGGCGACCTGTCAAGCGCTCGACGAGCTTGCCCGAGCCGTCGCTGTTCACGCCTCCGGCGAGCAATGCGAGCTCGTCGCCGCTGAGCGAGGCGAGCGCGCCCACCGGCGCTCTGCACGTTCCTCCGGTCGCCCTCAGCACCTCGCGCTCGGCCTCGACCGCCAGCCGGATGTCGTCGTCATCGATCGCGGAAACGAGCTCCATCAGCCGGGTGTTCGATCGCTTCACCTGCACGGCAAGCGCTCCCTGGCCGGGCGCCGGCAAGAGAATGTCAGGCTCGAATCTCTGGTCGATTCGCGCCTGCTTCCCCAACCGATCCATGCCGGCCGCGGCGAGCACGAGCGCGTCGGCCCCGCCTTCATCCAGGCGCCGGAGACGAGTCTCGACGTTGCCATGCAGGGGAATCACTTTCAGGTCCGGCCGCACCGAGAGCAGGAATCCGGCGCGCCGAGGGCTGTCCGTGCCGACGATCGCGCCGCGAGGCAGCGAGGTGAGAGAACCACCGCCGCCTCTCGTGACGAGCGCGTCACGCGGATCGGCGCGCTCAGGGTAGGCGGCGATCGCCAGGCCTGGATCCTCTTCGAGCGGGACGTCCTTCGCGCTGTGAACGGCGATGTCGATCTGACCCGCGAGGAGGGCGCGCGCGATCGCGGCGACAAAGACGCCCTCGCCGGGCGACATGTCGATCGGCCGCACGTCGCCTTCGGTCACGATCGGCAGTAGCTCGACCTGGTGGCCCGCCCCCCGCAGTCTCTCGGCGACGAGCTCGCTCTGGACCAGCGCCAGCTTCGATCCTCGAGTCCCGAGCCGTATGGCAGTCATGACCGCACCGCGGTGTACGCGTTCGTAAGCGCCACCAGAAGCCGGTCGACCGCGCTTTCCCCTTCGACCAGCAGCGCGGTGGCCTCGCGCGTATCAAGCCTTCGTCTCCGGGCGATCGCCGCCAGCTCCGCTATGAAGGCTCCGCGAAACCTGACGAAGGCCTCGAGCGTGGCGGACAGCGAAGCCCCAAGCGCCGCGGCCCGTCGCCCGTACTGGGTCGCCTCCTGCTCGGCTTCCGCGAGCTTGAGCGAAGACCGCCGGGGCTCTTCGTTCAGGTGGTCGAGGAGCAGGAGGAGGAGCCTCCGACCGCGGTCCCCCATGTCCGCGCGCTCCGCCTCGGTCAAGGCGGCGATTCCGGGGTCGCCTGTCGGGCGACCGGGCCGCTGGGTCCGGAGATAGGCGCGCGTCACGCGAGAAGCGCTGGCGGTCAGGCCTGTCAGCACGGGACGCCGGCTCCTCGCCTGCGGCACCAGCGATTCGATCGCGCTGCGGGGGAAGCGACGGTGACCGCCTGGGGTTACGAACGCGGCGACATCACCGTGGTCCGCCCACCGGCGCAACGTCCCTGGCGTGATGCCCAGGAGCCGGCTGGCCTCGCCGAGGCTGAGCCACGGCGAGCGGGTGTGCGAGGCAAGCGATCCCACTCGGCAAATTATGGCGAAACCTGACGAAACCTACCCATCCGTGGGCGCGAAAGCGCCGCCGCTTTCACTCATGATGGATCGATGCCTGCGCTGATCTCCCAGGATGGCCGTTTTTGGTGGGACGGCACGAAATGGCGCTCGCGATCGGTCGAGGGCCCGCTCGACCTGTTCTGGTTCACAACCACGCCGGATTGGTTCCAGCGCGTGATCGTCACTGGATTGATCGGCCTGATCCCGATCGTCGGAACCATCAACACCATGGGCTGGGCGCTGAACGCCACGGACATGGTCCGCAGCGGCTGGAAAGAGCTTCCGCCTGCTGGATTCCAGCACCTCGAGCGGGGCGTCGCTCCTTTTGTGGTCAGCCTGCTCTACGGATTGGTGCTGTCGTTCGTCCTGGTCGTGATGGTCGCGTTCGCCGTGCTGTTGGGGATATCCGGTCGAACCGGGCTCGTGATCGCGATCGGAATCGGCCTGGTCGCTCTGTTGCTGCTGGTCGCGTGGTGGCTGGCGGCCCTTTACCTCTTCGCCGCAGTGCTCGTCGGCTCAGACAAGCTGGGCATCGGCCGGGCGCTGGATCCCAGGGTGCTGTACGCCCTGGCCAGGGCCAACCACGACGTATCCCTGCGCGTGGCGCTTCTGTACGCCGGGGCGACGATCGCCGTCAGCGTCATCAGCAGCGCGGTGAGCGTCTTCTTCCCGTTTGCGATCTTTCTGGTCTCGCTCGTCCTGCCCGCGATCTACGCCATCCTCGTTCCGAGCCTCTCGGCCTTCCGCATCCAGGCTCCCACTGAGCTGAAGACGACCTGAAAGGTTGCTGGGGTGGCTCTGACCTACTAGGTCCGCGAAGTCTCGTCCCACTCGGGATGCTTGCGGAAAAGGCCACCCCAACCGAGATGGAACCAGTGCTCTTCCCGGTAGGCCGGCAGCGCCTCGACCTCGTCTTCGGAGAGGTCGGTCACGACATGCTTCGTGGTGATCTTTTTGATCCGCACCGCCGCAATCTCGACCGGACTTCCGCCGTGCTTGCGCTTGACGACGATGCCGTGAAAGATGTCCTCCGCCTCATCGCCGAGAAGCGATTCCGCGCTCCCGATCTCGCTGCCGCCGTCCGCTACCACCGGCGCCCGGTACGGCATCGCGCGCCAGGCGACCACAGTTTCGTCTTCAAACATGAAGACAACGATACGCACGCCCTTTACTAGTTGCACTTTGCGGCGTAAAACGAGTTCTGAGATGAAGGACGAAGGCATCCTGAAGGCCATCTACACGTTCGTTCCCAAACTTCGTCTCGCCTCGGACCGGGCATTGAGCGTCTATCTTCCCGCGCGCGCGGAGGGTTTCGACCTGAGGCACTACGACATCGAGCTCGGGCAATTGAGGCGGCGTTACAAGGACCGTCTCGATGAAGACGAGCGGGAAATCATGGAGCGCGAACTGGCCCGCCTGCGGGAGCACCTCGAGGTCGTCAGGCCGGCGGGGTCTCCCGCGCTGGCAGGTTTCGGGGACGAGCCGGTGGGCCTGCTCGAGTTGGTCAAGCTGCCGATGGAGACGGAGGCGAGACTGGAGGTGGGTGCCTTGCTACTCGCCCCGATCGAGCGCCAGCTGGAGCGGTTTCCGCCCGCGTTGATCGCGGTCGTCGACAAAGAGCACGCGAAGCTGTTCGCCTACATCCTTGACGACGTCCATCCGCTCGAGCAGGTGCACGGGGACGAGGTCAAGCGAAACAAGGCCGGCGGCACTTCAGCTCCAAGCAATCAGCGCAAGGCGGACAACCGCACGAAGGCCAATCTCGAGCGAGTCATCGACGTCATCGGCCACGAAGTGCGGTCAGGCGTCTACAAGCGGATCTTCGTCGCGGGGCCGCAGGAGGCTCGTGCGGAGCTCGAGAGGCTGATGCCTCCACCCCTCAAGCGCTTGCTGGCAGGACACCTTTCGGCTGAGATCGACTCGTCTCGACTTCAACACGAGCTGCGGGAGCAGCTCGCGCTGGCCAGTCGCACTGAAGGGATCTAACCGCGCGGCCTGAGCCCCTCCGTGGTCGAGGCCGCAAGACGCGTACGACCCGAGGAGGCTCTTCTAAAAGGGTGTCGGCACTAACCGCCGACAGGTGAAGAACAGGCTCACCGATTGGCGACGAGCAGCTCCAGCGAATCGACGAGGCGAGGTCCTGGCCGGTTGAAGTAGGCAGAGCCGTCCAGGACGACCACTCGCTCCGCGCCGACCGAATCGATCATGAGGCGGGCTGCGTCGGTCTCGGCTTGCGCGCGGGCGAGGTCGAATCCGCACGGCGCCAGGATCAGGAGCTCCGGCCGCGCGGCCACCACATCGCTCCATTCCATCGCCACCGACGGGATCCCGGGCCGCGCCAGCGGATCCTCGATGCCGGCCAGGTCGAGCAGGTCCGGTGTCCAGTGACCGGCGCGATAGGGCGGATCGATCCACTCGAGAAAAACACCACGGACGGCAGGCAGCAACCGCGCCCTTTGAGCCGCCGATTCGATGCGGAGCCGCAGGCCCTTCATGAGCGGGGTGGGATCCACCCCACAAGCCCTGGCCAGCTCCTCGATGTCGCTCAACACCTCCTCGAAGGAGTGCGGGTGCTGGCGGATCATGCGGATTCCCGCCAGGTCTTCGGCGACCTGGTCGGCCGGGATCGCGCACACGTCGCAGATGTCCTGGGCCACCACGAGGTCGGGTTCAAGCGCAAGGATGGCGCCGGTGTCCACCGAATAGAGAGAGCGCCCTTCCAGGGCGGCGAGGGATACCGCCGCGTCGATCTCCCCGCCTTCTTTCCCAGAGAGCTCAAGCGTCGATCGCGTGACGATCGGCAGCAAAGCAGCCTCAGGAGGGTAGTCACACTCGTGGGTGACCGCGACCACCTGGCCTCCCACCCCGAGTGCGAAGAGCGCTTCGGTCGCACTCGGCAGCAGCGAAACGATCCTCATCCGGTGACGGCCTCTTCGCGCAACCGGTCGAGCACCTGCTTGAAAGCTTCGTACGGCTGGGCTCCGAGCACGAGGTAGCGCCGGCCAAAGATGTGCGCGGGGATGGCTTTGATTCCGAGCGACTCCGCCTCCATGCGGTTGTCGTCGATCAGCTCCGCGTAGCGATCCTCGTCGATCGCAGCTCTCAGCTCATGCGCATCCAGGCCCACGTCGGTTCCGATCCGCACGAGGTCGTCCACGTTTTCGAGCCGGGCGGTTCCCTCCCAGTGTGCCTTGAGCAGTGCGAGGTGCATGGCGTCGAACATGCCGTGCTCGCGGGCGAACTCGGCGGCCCCGAGGGCGCGGCGCGAGTTGATGATGACGTCGCGCTGTTTCATCGTGAGGCCGACCTCGGCCGCGATCGCTTCGAGATGACTGCGCATCTGCTCGAATCGCGCGCCCCGGAAATAAGTCTCACGGGGAATGCCTTCGACCGGAGCTTCGGGATGCAGCTCGTAGGGCAGCCACGTCACCTTGACCAGATTCTCACGCTCGAGCTGCTCGACTCGGACCGAGTCGATGTAGCACCAGGGTCAAACGTAGTCCGAGTAGACGATCAGCTCGACGGGTGAGTTCACTGCCACGTGGAAACTATGGGCCTGTCGCCGAATTCCCTGCCTGAAGCGAGGCGAAGGCCGCGGCCACCTGCGCCCCGACTCGCGCGTTGTTCACCACCAGCTCGACGTTGACGTCGAGTGACCGCCCGCCCGACAGCTCCGCCATCCGGGCGAGCAGCCTCGGGGTGACGTCAGATCCCATGACTCCGGTGAGCTCACGTACGGCGCGCTGCGCCATCTCTTCGGCGCCATCGAGCTCCGCCGGCGGCGGAACCGCGACGACGATTCCGCGCGTACCGGTCGCCCAGGCGGCACGCAGCACTCGGGCCGCTTCCTGCGGGCCGTCGACTCGCGCGCTGACCCTGCAGCCGCTGTGCCTCGAGTAGAAGGCGGGGAGCTCGTCGGAGCCATAGCCGAGTACTGGAACTGAGAGGCTCTCGAGGCGCTCGAGCGTGAGGGGCAGGTCGAGGATGATCTTGGCGCCCGCGCAGAAGACGGCCACCGAAGTGCGACCCAGCTCCACGAGATCGGCTGACTGGTCTTCCGGGTGGCCCCGGTGAACGCCACCGATTCCGCCCGTGGCGAAAAAGCGGATCCCAGCCATGGCGGCCGCCCGCATCGTGGCCGCCACGGTCGTCGCTCCGACCTCACCTCTCACGAGGGCAGGCCCGAGATCTCTCGAGCTCACCTTGACGGCCCCTGCGGCTATCCGCTCGAGGTCCCCGGCGCTCAGGCCGACCCGCAGCTTCCCGTCGAGCACGGCCACGCTGGCGGGGACGCCCCCTTCCTTTCTGATCGCCGCCTCGCTTTCGAAAGCTGCGCGCAGGCTGTGCGGCGCGGGAAGGCCCTGCCCGACGATCGACGTCTCCAGCGCGACCACGGGACGCCCATCCGCGACCGCGTCCGCGACCTCTGGCGATACCTGGAGCGGAACGCTCAGCTGGGTCTGCCTCCGGTTCGCGTGACAGCTTCCGAGGCCACGATCACAGCGCGTTGCGCCGCCTCGAACGGGGTGGAGCCGTGTATCCAGGCAGCGCAGAAAGCCGCTGCGAAAGCGTCGCCGGCGCCCGTGCCGTCGACGTGCTGGACAGCCGGAGCCGGAATCAGGCGCCCGAATACGCTGCATCCGGCGGCGCCCAGCTTGATCACGGGAACCTGCGCAAGGTGCTCGGTGGGAACTCCGATGGTGGCCACCTCAGCGGCCGTGCCGAAGAGCAGCTCGGGTTTCAGGCGGGCGAGATCGTACGCCATCCTCGTCGGGCCGTATTCCTCCAGACCTGCCACCGACGAGAGGTCGATCGACAGCATCCCGCCACTGTTGCGGATAAGGGTGATCGCCGCCCGAGCCGCCTTGCCCAGAGGATCAAGAAACAGCGAATAGGCGGGGACGTGGATCAGCTGCACGTCTTCAAACCATGATGGGACCAGGTCGTCTGGACTCAACCCGACGCTGGCGCCACGCTCTGTGGCCATCGACCGCTGACCATCAGGACCGACGAGCACGGCAATCGCGCCGGTCGGCTCGTCCGCCCAGACTGGGCAGACCTCGACTCCTTTTGCCTCCAGGTCGGCCACGAGGCGCCTGCCGCGGTCGTCGTCGCCGACCCTGGTGACCAGGCGGACCGGCTCTCCAAGGGCCGCGGTCCAGGCGCAAAAGTTGGCGGCCTGGCCTCCACCCCCGACGCCGATCCTCGACTTGCGGTCGTCATCTGGCCGCAGCGGGCCGTCGGGGATGATGGTGATGTCGAGCAGCAAGTCTCCGATGGAGAGGATCACGCGTGAAGGGAGGATAGCTGCCGTCGAGATTCAGGTTGGATAGATGCGCCTCCGCCGGTGCGCCTCCGCGGGTTCTCGCCGGGGATGGAACCGACTTTAAAGACCCTTCTGCGACTTACCTTTGCCTGGCGGGAGTCAGCAGGCCCCAGGCCTCCAACCGGCTCCTCAACTTCGCTTCCGCCTGTTCGTCGAGTGGCGCCACCGGCGGAGCGCACCACGGCTCGCAGATTCCCTGTGCGTGACACGCGGCTTTGATCGCTGCCGGAAAGATGCCACCGCGCAGCACCGTCACCAGCTGGTACAGCCTGTCCTGGCCGGCCCGCGCCGCGGCCATGTCCGATCGTTGAAAGTCCTCGTAGATGCGGACGACCCAGCCAGGCGCCACGTTGGCAGCGCCGCAAATAGTTCCTGAGCCGCCCATCGCCAGAGCGGGCAGCAGCATCGTGTCGCTGCCGGTGAAAATGCGAAACCGTGGCAGCTCGCGAGTAGCGATGCAGACGCCCTCGAAGTATTCGAAATCGCGGCTCGAGTCCTTGATGCCGGCGATGGTTCCCTCGCGCGCCAGCGTCGCGACTGTGGCCGGCTCCGCGACGACCTTCGTGTACTGCGGGATGTTGTAGAGCAAGATCGGAAGCGGGCTGTTCTTGGCCAGGGCTCGGTAGAAGGCGAGCAGCGTCGCCTGGTCGATCAGGTAGTAAAAGGGCGGGGCGACCAGCGCCGCCGCCGCGCCCAGGCGCGCTGCCGCCTCGACCTCGATGCGCGCTGCCGGCAGGTGGCTCTGGGCCACGCCACAGATCACGGGCACGCGCCCGGCCGCGGCAGCGACGACGTTCGCGAGAATCGTGCGGCGCGCTGTTTCGTCCAGCGAGGCGGTCTCTCCTGTCGATCCGAGCGCCAGGAGACCGTGGACCCCTTGGTCGATCATGTGCTCGACCAGGCGGTCAATGGCGTCCTCATCCACCGTCCCGTCGCTGTGCAGCGGCGAGATCAGTGCCGGCAGCACGCCAGTCAGCTCATCGATCTTGAACATCAACCTCAAAGGCTAAAGGGAGAGCGTCAGCTGCGTTCGGCGATTCTCACGACGAGGTCTCGCTGCTCTGGTGTGAAGAAGGGCGGATCGCCCGCGGCGGCGTTCTCGCGGACGTGGCCCGGCTGTTGCGTCGCCGTGAGGACCGTGCTCACCCGCGGGTCGCCGGCAACCCACTTCAAGATCGCCTGGGCCCACGTGTCCACACCGAGCTCACGGAGCTGTGACTTCGTGGGCCGCCGGTCGAGAATGCCGTTCTGGAGGGGGCTCATGACGAGCACGCCCAGGCCCATCGACGCCGCCAGTGGCAGCAGCTCGCGCTCCGCGGTCCGCCTCAGCGGGTTGTAGGGGATCTGCACCATGTCAAGACGCCCGGTTCTCATCAAAGCCGCCAGATCTCGGAAAGCAGGCTCCTGGTAGTGCGTGGCGCCGACCGCCCGCACCTTGCCCTCAGCCTTCAAGCGCTCGACCAGGCGGAGCTGAGCGGGAACGTTGAGGAGGTTGTGGACCTGGTAGATGTCGACATGGCCGAAGAGGTGCAAGGCGTGATCGGCTTGCCGCAGGCCCTCCTCTGGATCCGCCGTCCAGATCTTGGTCGCCACGAGAGCCCGCTCGCGAATGCCATCGAGGGCCCGGGCCAGCGAGGTCTCGGCGCGTCCATACATCGGCGACGAGTCGAACAGGTCGATGCCGGACGACAGCGCCAGCTCGACCAGCTGCCGCCTCTCGTCATCGGTGTCGAACGTGCGCCATGTGCCCATGCCGATGGCCGGAACGCCCATGGAGGTCCGGCCGAGAACGCGGCGATCCATATGCCTGGGCTGCGCTTGAATAGCGACTAGCCGGCCGCCGAGACGAACCGGTTGCGCAGCAGCCCGATGCCCTCCACCTCCGTCTCCATGACATCGCCCGGCTTCAGGAACTCGGGCGGAGTGCGGGCGAAGCCCACGCCGTCAGGCGTTCCGGTCGCGATCAGCGAGCCCGGCAGCAGCGTCATTCCCTTGGAGACCCACTCGATGATCGCGTCGACGGGATAGATCATGTCGCGGGTGTCGCCTTCCTGCTTCACCGTGCCGTTGACGCGAAGGAGCAGCTTGAGCGCCTGCGGGTCATCGACCTCGTCCCTCGTCACCACCCATGGGCCGGTTGGGCTGGAGCGGTCGAGGCTCTTGCCCTTGAAGTACTGCCCGCCCCAACCGCTCTGGATGTCGCGTGCCGTGACATCGTTCAGCACCGTATAGCCGAAGACATGATCCAGCGCTCGGCCGCGCTTGATGTTCGCGCCGCGCTTGCCGATGACGACGGCAAGCTCGACCTCCCAGTCAATCTTGTCGCTGATGCTCGGGTCGATCGAGATGTCTGCGAAAGGCTCGGTCAGCGACGTGATCGCCTTGGTGAAGATGGTCGGCGGCGCGGGCTCGCGACCGTCCATGAACGCGGTTTCCTCGGCGTGCTTCTGGTAGTTGCGTCCGATCGCGATCACGTTGCCGCGCGGCTCATCGATCGGGGCGAGGAGCTCCAGGTCCGAGAGGCGCCGCGACTTCGAGCGGGACGATGACAGCGCGGCTTTCGCGTGGGCCAGGCCTTCGTCGCCTGCGTCGATGAGCGCGCGCAGGTCGGCATAGTCCGAGATCTCCACGATCTCGTCGTTTTGATCCTTACCACCCTGTCGCAACGCGCCAAGCTTGCGACCACCGTCGGCTTTGAACATTAGAAATCTCATCTCTTTTCGTCGTCCTCCACTGGCGAAGCCGGAGTGCTGGTCCCGGCTCCTAAAAACAGCTCCTCAAAGTCCTCACGCTTGAGGAGCTCGTCCGGGCGTCCTTCCAGCCTGGTCTGTCCGGAGACCAGGACGCTTGTCCAGTCGGCGATCTTCAGCGCTGCTCGCGCTCTCTGTTCGACGAGCAGCACGGCCTTGCCGGCGCCCGCGAGCCGCTTCACGTGCTCGCTCAAGAGGCTGTCGGCCAGCTTTGGAGAAAGGTTCGCGGTCGGCTCGTCGAGGATCAGGACCCTGGGATCCAGCATCAGCACCCGAGCGATCGCGAGCATCTTGCGCTCGCCGCCGCTGAGCTTGTCTGCGCGCCGCTTGAGCAGAGGCGGCAGCTGCGGGAACACGTCTCCCACCGCCGCGACTCGAGATCGGATCTTCGCGTTGCTGAGCAGGTAGCCGCCCATCTCCAGGTTCTCGAGCACCGTGAGGGGCTCGAAGATGTCGTTGACCTGGGGCACGTATCCGACTCCGCGCTTGGCGAGCTCTTCGGGTGGGTGATTCGTGACGTCATCGTCACCCAGCAAGATCCTGCCCTCGGTCACGCGCAGGATCCCGATGAGGCTTTTGAGCAGAGTGCTCTTGCCGGCCCCGTTGGGGCCGATGACGGCGACGATCTCGCCTGGCCCAACCGCAAGCGATACGTCGCGGATGACGGGGACGCCGCCGTACCCCGACGTGATGTGCTCTGCCCGCAGGCTGGGCGCGGGGCGTCCATCGAGGCGCTGCTTGTTATCCGATGAGGTAGGCGTCAACAATCTCCTGCTGCCGTCTCAAGCTAGACATGGTCCCGCTGCCGATGACCTTTCCCTGCGCCATAACCACGACTGTGTCGCACAGCCGCTCCACCATGTGGAGCTCGTGCTCCACCATCAGAATCGTCAAACCTCCGGCGCGGAGGTCCTGGAGGTAGTACTGGATCTCCTCGACGATCTTCGGATGGACGCCCGACATGGGTTCGTCGAGGAGGAGCAGGCGAGGGTGCAGCATGAGCGCGCGCATGATCTCGATCAAGCGCTTCTGGCCGCCGCTCATCGTGCCGGCGTAGTCGGACTCCTTCGCACTCATTCCGAACCGCTTGAGCAGCCCGCGCGCCTCCTCGATCAGGCGGTCCTCGTCTCCGACCCAGTAGCGCTTGCCCATCAGAGCGCCGAACAGGGAATCGCCCCGGTTGTTGGGGGCCGCCACCAGCAGGTTCTCGAGCACGGTCAGCTGTGCAAACTCGGACGGCAGCTGAAAGGTGCGCACGAGACGGCGTCGCGCGCGCTGGTAGGCGGGGAGGCGCGAGATGTCCTCACCCTCGAGGACGATCGTCCCACTCGTGGCGGGCAGAGTGCCCGCGAGCACGGCCAGGAAGGTTGATTTGCCCGCTCCGTTCGGTCCGATCAAACCGGTGATCTTCCCGGGCAGGACTTCGAGCGACACCCCGTCCACCGCCCGCATTCCCTCGAAATGGCGGTGGATGTCTGTGGCCACCAGCATGGGCTTGTCAGGGGCAGCCGTCATCGTCGGGCTCATTCGGGCCCGCCCTCGAAGACCCTGCGCGTCTCGGGCCGCACGCCCTGAGGCCTGAACCAGAGGAAGCCGATGATGAGCAGGCCGATCGCAACCCACTGCATGGCCGGGATCAGATTTGGCGGAGGTACCCACTCGCCGATGGTCGGGGGTATCAATCGCGTCGCCTCTTCGAAACCCACAGGCACGAGCAGCGCACCGAGGATCGCGCCGACGTTGTTGCCGCGCCCGCCGACGATGACCGCGGCGAAAAGAATGATCGTCTCGGGGTAAAGCCAGATTGAGGGCGCCACCACAGCGATGAAGCCCACCAGGATCGCCCCGGACAGCCCGCCGATGACGCCGCCTACGATGAAGATGGTCATCTTGAGCTGGACCGGGTTCTTGCCGATTGCGGTGGCCGCGAGCTCGTGCTCGCGCATCGCCCGAAGGCTGCGGCCGAAGGGCGAGTTGACGATCCGCGAAGCCACCAGCCAGACAAGCAGCACGCACGGCACGGTCAACCCGACGTAAAGGAGCTGATAGCTCGGGGTGAGGGGGTTGACCTGGTCGGCAAACGGCCCCGGCACCTGCGCGATGCCGGCTGCACCGTTCAGGAACGGTCGAACATTGGTGATCACGGAATTCGCGATCACAGAGAGGACGAGCAGAGAGATCGCCTGGTAGTCGCTTCTCAGCTTCCTGAGCACGACCAGGCCGACCGGGATTGCGAGAAGCCCGCCTGCCAGCGCGCCGCCGATCCAGGGGATGGGGAACGGAAGCTGGAACCCGCCGACATAGGTCTGGTACCCGCCGTTAGCGGTGTCGGGCGGCATCGACAGGACCGCGGCCGTGTAGGCGCCGACAGCCTGGAAGACGATGAAGCTGAAGTTGACGATGCCCGAGACCCCGAACTGGAGGTTGAGCGCGAGGCAGGCGATGATGTCGACGCCCGCATAGACCAATAGCGTGGCCGCGTAGTAGGAGTTCATCCCGCCGCCGCCAGCGCTCCGCGCTTGGCCAGCAGGCCCTGCGGGCGCAGCACCATCACGAGGACGAGAATCCCGAAGGCCACGACCTCTTTGTATTCGGGCGCGATTGCCGCAGCGCTGAGCTCAGTCAACATGCCGATGATCAGGGCCCCGATCATCGCGCCGTAGGGCTGCCCCGCTCCGCCCAGGACCGCGGCCGCAATGATCTCGATGAGGTAGCCGGCGCCGCTGCTGACAGTGAAGTTCTCCGAGTTCATGCCGGCGACCACGCCGGCCACGCCGCACAGCGCTCCCGTGATGAGCCACACCACGTCAATCACACGCTGGGTCGGAATGCCGCAGTTGCGGGCAAGGGTGGGGTTGGCCGCGGTGGCGCGCATGGCTTTCCCCAATCGCGTGTACCTGAGCAACAAGTGGATGGCCAGCATCAGGATTACTGCGACCACGATGATCGCGATCTGGGCGGTCGTCAGCACCAGGCCGTTCGAGCGCACGAGCGGGCCCTGGTCCACCACGTACGAGGCCGAGTAATAGCCGACGATCGCCAGCATCACGTTGGCGATCATCAGCGAAGCCGCAAGGGACACGATCACCATCCCGATGAGGTTCGTACCCTTGCGCTGGAAGGGCGCGTAAAGGAATCGGTTCAGCAAGAAGGAGAGCACGGCGCCGGCCAAGGCGCCGGCGATCATGGAGACCCAGATGTTGACGCCGGCCCGGTTCACATAGAACGCCGCGTAGCCGCTGACCATCATGACCTCCCCGTACGCGAGGTTGATCATGTTGGTGATCCCGAACTGCATGGTGAAGCCGACTGCGGCGATCGCGATCACCGAGACGCTGATCAGGCCGAAGCCAAGCGCCGCTACATAAAGGTCCACGGCGCTCGGCTCCTGTTACTAAATCGTTTGACTACGCGTTGCCGCCCGCGTCGATGATCTGCTGGGTCTGGGCCTCAGAGAGCTGGCCGATGACTTGCTCGTTGCCGTCCTTGTCCATCGTGACCAGGTTGTAGCCCTGCTGCGAGTTGTTCCACTGGTTGAAGTTGTTCTCGCCGGCCGCGCCCACGTACCGGATCGACTTGCCGGCCTTGAGGGCCGCGACGCCATCCTGGAAGGTGTTGACGACGGTGGCGCCACTGACCCCGTTGGCAATGTCGAAGATCTTCGGGTTGTAGACCGTGGGATCGCTGCTGTTGGCGGCGACCATGGCCAGGGCCGTCAGGATAATCCCGTCGTACAGGTGGACGGTGGGGCTCTTGCCCTTGTAGGTGAGCGCGTTCGAGCCCCCGAACTTCGAGTCGGCGGCCGTCAGCTGGGTCACGAACTCGTCGTAGCCGGCGCCAGAAAGCGAAAGGCGGAGGTCCACCGCCGTGTAGTTGGCGAGAAAGTCCGTCATCCCGATGGCGTCGACGACCTGCTGGAACCAGACCGGGTCGATGGTGGCGCTGGTGCCGATGAACGGAATCACGTTGCCGCCGTTCTGCTGCTTGACCTCTTTCATGTATGTGCCGGCGGAGCCGATGGTTTCAGTGAGGATGACGTCTGGATGCGTCAGCAACATTGCGGCGACCTCGGTCCGATACGATGCCGCGCCGAGATGAATCGCCTGGTTGATGGCGATCGTCACGCCCAGTTTCTTCAACGCGGCCACGGCGGGGCCAACGAAGTTCTGCGAGCCGATGTCGTCGCCGAATACCAGCGCGATTCTCTTGTACGGGGCGTGGTTGGGGCCGAAGAGCGCGCTGCCGATCATCGCGTATGCGTCGAAGGAGTCCGGCGGCACGAGGCGGTGGAAGTACTTGGCGCTCGTCTTGTTGAACTCGGACTGCCCGGTCATGCAGAACATGGGGATGTGGGACCGGTCGAGGATCGGCACCACCGTGGACGCCTCATCCGACGTGCAGCCGACAGCCCCCATGAGGTTCGAGTTGCTGGCGATCATCGCGTTGGCAGCCGGCACCGCGTCGGCCGGCTCGCCGCGGGTGTCAAACTGCTGGCAGCTCACCTGGCGGCCGCCGATGCCGCCGGCGCCGTTGATCGAGAGCGCGGCCGCATAGCAGCCGGCCAGGTACCGAGGACCAAAGCTGGCGTCGGCACCCGAGAAGGGCGCAAGGACGCCGACGAGGAGCGGGCCCGAGCCCAGTCCGGCGTTCGAGGAGCTGCCGCCGCCACATGCGGCAAGAAGCAGGATGGCGCCGACCGCCGAGACGACCTTAAACGGCAAGTACCCTCTCACAATCGTTCCTAGCTCCCTGAGTAGTAAGGCTGTAGGCTGTCAAACTCCGCGAACTCAGAGGCTGCGCCGTGAGTTCGCGGGGACCCCTTGTCGGATTGTCGACATTATTGAGGATAATCTGCCCAATGGCAAGGAGCCCTTTCCGGGAGCCGGCTGTGCCGGAAGCGGGCCACACCGCTTACCGCCGCCTGCGCGAGGGCATCGCAAGCGGTCAGTTCCACCCGAACGAGCGCCTGGTGGAAGCGTCGGTCGCAACGCGGCTTGGCGTAGGCAGAACGGCTGTCCGCGCAGCGCTGGTCAGGCTCGACCAGGAAGGCCTCGTCACGCTTGAGCCGAACCGAGGCGCACGCGTCAGGCTCATCTCAGATCGCGAGGCCCTGGAGATCGAGGAGGTGCGGGCCACGCTCGAAGCCATGCTGGCGCGCCGCGCGGCGACTCGGGCCACTCCCTCGGACCTGCGCGGGCTGCGCCAGGTGGTCGTCGAGATGCGCCGTCGGGTCGACAAGAAAGATTCGATCGGCTACTCGGACCTCAACGCTCGCTTCCATCAGCTGATCTGGGCGGCGGCCGACCACGCTACCGCCAGCCGCCTGGTCGGAAGCCTGAAGTCCCAGAGCATCCGCCTTCAGTATCAGACCATCCTGCGCCCCGGCCGGACCGAGAGGTCGCTGCGTGAGCATGAGGCGATCTTCAGCGCTCTGAAAGCGCACGACGCGGGTGCCGCGGAGGAATCGATGGTCTTGCACCTGGCGGAGGTGCAAGAGACGCTCAGGTGGGCCATCGACGGGCTGCGCGCGGCGCCCAGCTGGCTCCCGGGCTAGCTCCTGCTGCTCGGCACGCGCGCGTCCAATTCGTCGCTGATCCGCTGAGATACCGTATGCCGGCCATCGACGACAAGAAATCGCGCCACGCGCCGGCCCAACCCGAAGCCCTGATCCGCAGCAGGAGCGGCGCTCTGATCGCGGCCATGACATTCGCGACCCTGGCCACCGGACTTCTGCAGATCTGCCTTCCCCTCGAGCTCCGCCAGCTCCGAGCGAGCCCCAACCAGATCGGCCTGTCGCTGTCGATGTACGGATTCGGGATGTTCGCCTTCGAATGGCTCTGGGGCATCCTTGCTGATCGCGCCGGCTACCGCGCTCCGCTGGTCGTCTCGCAGCTGCTGTACGCGGCATGCATCGTCCTGCTCGCACGCGTCGATTCCATCGCGTTGATCGCGGCCAGCTACTTTCTCGCCTCCGGGATGATGGTGGCGATCGGGCCGATCGCCCGGTCCTACCTCGGCACCGCGCTGCAGAGTCGCCTCCGCGCCACAGGGCTCGCGCTTCTCGCCGCGTCATGGGTGATCGCAGAAGCGGTCGGCGCAGGTGCGGGCGGCCAGCTGATCGAACACCTGCCGATCCGCAGCGTGATCCTGGCCGCTTCGGTGCTGCCGCTCGGCTCGGCGCTGCTCGCCGTCTGCGTCTTCAAGGGTTACTCGCATGCCGCCCAACACGGCGCCTGGGCGGCTGACGACGAGGCGCGCAGCGAGGAGTCGCGCGCGGGTGGTGGCGTGCTGCGGATCCTGGCGGTGACGGCATCGCTGGTTCTCTTGATTCAGATCGGAGCCGGCGGGGAGCTCGCCTTGCTGCCGCTGCTCGTCACGACGCATCTCCAGCTCTCCGCCGCGAGCGCAGGCACCGCAATGCTCGCCGTCGGCTTGATCGGAGGGCTGCTGTTGGTCCCAGGCGGAAGCGCCTCAGACCGTTGGGGCCGCCGCCCCACCATGGTCGCCGGTGGGATCCTGTCCGCGATCGGGTTCCTCATCTACTCGACGTCTGGCAACTTTGTGCAGGTGATCGCGGGGGCGGCCGTCCGCGCCCTCGGCGCCGCGCTCATCTGGCCGGCCGCGACCGCCTGGATGGCCGAGTCGATGCCGCGTCGGCGGCACGCGCTGTTCATGGGGCTGTTCGGAGAGTTCGAGAATGTCGGCATCACGATCGGCCCGATTCTGGGAGGCCTGGTCTGGTCGGTCGCCGGGATCCAGGCCGCCTTCTATGCGTACGCGGTGGCCGCCCTGCTCGCCTCCGTCATCGCCGCGGTCTTCGTCCGGCGGCGCCCTGCCGCGCCGATGGTCCGGCGGCGCCCTGGCCTGTCGGTGGACGGTGCGATCATGAGCACTCGAACCAGCCAGGCCGGCGAGGCCGACCAGGCCGGCGGTCCACGCACTTAGGAGGGCGCGCGTTTGATTCCCAACCTGATCGGCTCGCAATGGCGCGTCCCGCCTGACGGCACGGAGAGTCTGCCGGTCTACAACCCCGCGTCGGGCCAGGTCATCGAGCAGGTGCCGCTCTCTGGGAGCCGCGAGGTCGACGCAGCCGTGCAGGCGGCGGCCGAGGCCTATGCGACGTGGTCTCGGACGGCTCTCATGGAGAGGGTGCGGCTCATGTTTCGCTTCAAAGCTCTGCTCGAAGAACACTTCGAGGAGCTGGCCGCGATCGTCACGCGGCATCACGGCAAGACGCTGGACGAATCCCGAGGCGAGGTACGCAGAGGTATCGAGGTCGTCGACTTCGCCTGTGGTGCCCCGACACTGCTTCAGGGCCGCACGCTGCGCGACGTCTCGGGAGGCGTGGACCAGGACCTTTATCGATACCCGGTCGGAGTGTGCGCCGGCATTCCTCCTTTCAACTTCCCCGTGATGATCCCGCTGTGGATGTTTCCTCTTGCGGTCGTCGCCGGCAACACATTTGTCCTCAAGCCCTCTGAGCGCACGCCCCTGGGCGGACAGCGGCTCGCCGAGATCTTCCTCGAAGCCGGCTTCCCCGAAGGAGTGCTCAACGTGATTCACGGCGCTCGCGACGCGGTTGATGCGCTGCTAAAGCATCCGGGCGTGAACGCGATCTCGTTCGTCGGGTCGGCGCCGGTCGCGAAGCACGTCTACCAGACAGCGGCAGCCAATGGGAAGCGCGTCCAGGCCCTGGGTGGCGCCAAGAACCACATCGTCGTCATGCCAGACGCCGACCCGGAGATCACCGTCCCGGCGATCCTCAACTCGGCTTTCGGCAACGCGGGGGAGCGATGCCTCGCGGGTTCGGTCGCGGTGGCCGTCGGCAAGGCCGCCGATCGACTTCTGGACCCCTTGAGGGACGCCGCTTTGAAGATGGTGGTCGGCCCCGGCGATCAGGCCGGCGTGCAGGTCGGCCCGCTGATCCGCGCCGACCACCGCGACCGCGTGGCCGCTTACGTGGAGAAGGGGGTTGCGGAGGGCGCCGAGCTGGTCGTGGACGGACGCGGGGAGATGTCGCGGCCTGGATTCTTCCTCGGTCCGACCATCCTTGATCGCGTCACCGCTGACATGGCCGTCGGCCATGAGGAGATCTTCGGCCCCGTGTTGTCATTCGCGCGGGTCGCAACGCTCGATGAGGCGATCGCGCAGGCGAACCGGATGGCGCTCGGAAACATGGCGACGATCTTCACGCAGTCGGGCCGCGCCGCCCGCGAGTTTCGGGAGCGCGTCGAGGCCGGCATGACCGGCATCAACGTCCCGATTGCGCAACCGTTCGCGTTCTTTCCATTCTCCGGTTGGAAAGGCTCGTTCTACGGCGATCTCCATGTTCACGGCACGGACGGCATCGACTTCTACACCCGCAAGAAGGTCGTGGTCACGCGATGGTGAGCATGCGACTCGTGATCGGCAATCTCTTTTCATGGCTGGTCGCGGCGCTTTTCGGCGTGATCACCCTCCTGCTTGCCTTCGAGAGCTGGGCGCTCCTCACCAATCACAAGCCGATCACCGACTACGTCCGGCCGGCCATTCACTCCTACCCGGGACTCGCGTTTGTGATCGCGGTCGTGGTCGGCATCCTCCTGGGCCATTTCCTGTGGGGTCCGGCCTACGGCCGTACGTCCCCCGCCGATCAACCGAAGTGAACTTCAGTCCCCAGGCGATCCTGTCGCTGATCGCGACCGCATTTGCTCTCGTCGCGTTTCTATTGATGCTCGAAGAGTCGATCGCGCTGAGGCAGGGACGCGACCCGATGAGCAACGGCGTGCGGTCATTCGTCCGCCGCCTCCCCCGAATCACCTACGCCCTTGCGGTGGTCATCGGGATGGTGCTCGGCCACCTGCTTTGGCCCTAGAAACCTTTTGGCCCTAGAAACCTTTTGACCGTAGAAACGAGCGTCGCCGCGCCGGCTGCGCACAGAGAGCAGTGGGCCGGCACCGGGATGGTGCTGGGTTCCGCGACCGCCTTTGGGACGCTCGCGATCTTCGCGAAGCTCGGCTACGCCTCCGGACTCGGTACCGAGCAGACTCTCGCGTTCCGATTTCTTCTCGCGGCGATCGGGATGATCGTTCTCGCCCTGTTGCTGGGACAGAACCCCCTGCGGCTCCGCCGCAGCCGGCTCCTCACGCTCTTCGGCCTGGGCGCCGTCATCTACACGGGCCAGTCCTTGACCTATTTCATCGCCCTGCGATCCCTCGATGCGTCGCTCGTCGTGCTCATCGCTTACATCTACCCGAGCCTCGTTGTGATCGCGGGGTGGCTGTTTCTTCGCCGCGCGGTTTCGGCATGGCACGGCGTGGCGCTGGCGATGAGCTTCGCCGGCGTGGCTCTGTTGGTTGGCGGCGCGGAGTTTCACCTCTCGTGGGCGCTGGGGTGGCCGCTACTACTGGCCATCGCTTCGCCGACCATATATACGGGCTACATCCTGATCGGCGAGCGTGTGATGACGTCTGTGCCGGCCGTGGCGGCAAGCGCGGTCATCATGACCGGCGCGGCCCTGGCGTTCTGCGTGCTGGCCGCGCTCAACCACGAGCTCGCCTTCCCCCGCAACGCGGGCGGATGGGCTGTCGGCGTCGGCATCGCGTTGATCCCGACGATGATCGCCATCTCGCTGTTCTTGGCCGGGCTGCCGCGGATCGGGGCGGCCCGCGCAGCGCTCCTCAGTACGTGGGAACCGGTGGTGACCGTTTTCCTCGCGGTGGTCGTGCTGGGGGACAGGCTGTCGCTCGTCCAGGTGCTGGGTGGGGTGCTCGTGATCGTCGCGGTGATCGTTGTGCAGGTCGCCCACCTCTGGAGGCCCGGGCTGCCGAACGCGTTGAAATGAGCGCTGAGACCAGCTTGCATCGCCCCCAACCCGGCGCTTCGCGCCACGGAGGGGAGACAGCTAACTTCGCTTGATCACGATCACGGAGATGTCGTCGGCCGCCCGGTCGATTCGATCCGCGGAGTTCTTGATGTGCCGGTAGATCTCCCTCGACTTGAGAATGTGGCTGATCTCGTCGCCGCTGTCGAAGAGGGTCCCCACCGCCTGGTGGTAAAGGCTGTCGATGCGGTTTTCCGATCGTTTTGCCCTCACCGCGTGCTCGGAGGCGACGCCCGGATGGTCGAGCAGCTCTCCGACCGACGCTCGTATGTGGCGGGCGCCTTCGACCAGGACGACCGCCATCTCGTGCAGCCCTTCCGGGGGCGCGATCTTGTAGATCGACAGTTCGATCGCGGTCTCGTTGGCCGCGTCAAGGATGTCGTCGATTGCGCGCGAGAGCGCGAAGAGGTCTTCGCGGTCGAATGGCGTCGCATACGTATGGGCGAGCTCATCGATGAGGATCCTTCGCTTGGCGTCGCCCTCGCGTTCGATCTCTTTGATCTCTTGAATGAGGTCCTCGTTCGCGGTGGGCTGGCGGCCGAACTTCTCGAGCGCCTGCAGCGCCCGGATGGTCAGGTCCGCCTGCTCCGAAAGAAGCTGGACGAAGCGCCGGTCGTTGGACCGGCCGAGGGCCTTGAAGGTTCGGCCGATGCTCATGGTGCGATTCCGAGAAGCCTGACGGCGAAGTGCAGCGCAGCTGCCAGCGCGACCGCCAGCGGCAGCGTCAGCAACCAGCTGAACAGGAGCTCGCGCACGATTCCCCAACGCACCGATGACGCGCGCTGCGCCGCGCCGACGCCAACCAGCCCGCCATCGATGGTCTGCGTCATGCTCACCGGCGCGCCGGCCGCGGCGAGCACAGCCACCACGCTGCCGCTTGCGACCTGCTGCGCAAGCGCCTGGACCGGGCGGACCTTGAGGACTCCAAACCCGATTCGACTAGCCACGCGCCAGCCGCCGACGAGTGCACCAACGTAAAAGAATCCGAATGCGCCAATGATAGGCAGCGGGCTCGAAAACGCCACCTCTCGATGTTGATTGGCCATCGCGATGCCGACCGCGATCAACCCAACCGTCTTCTCCATGTCGTTGGCTCCATACGCAAACGACTGGACGGCGGCGGTAAGCAGCTGAAGCCTTGCCACTCGTAGTAAGTCGGCATGCGCCCGCGTGCCGAACAGACGCCGGATCGCCCAGTAGACCGCCAGCGCCAGCAATCCGCCACCGAGCACCGACACCGGCATCCCGACGAGGACGCGCGCGACGCCGGCCCACTTCACTACGGAGTGGCCGCCCGAAGCCAGCACCCATCCCAGCATTCCGCCGACCAGCGCGAGGGTCATGCTCGTCGGAATGCCGAATCGCCATGACATCAGGACGATGGCAAGGGCTGACAGGACGATCAGGACAAAGCCGAGCTCGCCCTGGCCGCGCAGGTCGATGACGTTGGTCCCGATGGTTCGCGCGACCGCCGTCCCGATGATCACCGGCCCGGCGAGGCTGACGAGCAGCAGTGCCGCGGCCATGGGTGGCGTGATGACGCGGCCCGAAGTGAATGACGCAAGCAGATTTCCGCCGTCGTTGAAACCGGAGATCAGCCCGAACAAGCAGGCCGCGATGAGAGGGGCAACCGCCAGGAAACTCAAGCCGGCTGAATCCTAGGCGCCTGATCCCCTACGAAGCCAGAGTGTTCCCGCCGTGGCTTAGCGAGGGCCCTTCCAATTTGGGTGTCTCGGAAAGGTGCGCGTTGCCGCAGTATCTCGTGCGACACAGAATTTGCTGATGCCACACGAGCGCCGAGCGCTAGGGCACGACCTTGCAGACTCTGCGTCACGCAGTCGAGGTGCCTACTGAGTTCGCGCTCGAGCAAGAAGCCGGCAGAGGCGGGCGCCTTCGAACAGCTGGACTACCTGTACACGCCCAGCCGCGACGTGGCCGCCGACATGCGCTTCTTCATCGATGTCCTCGGCGGCCGCGTGGGTTTCGCCGTCGAAGGGATGGGGGCCCGCGTGGCCATGGTCGAGCTGGCCGGCGGCCCTCCACACCTGCTGCTGGCGGATCACCTCGACGGCGATCGCCCCATCCTCGTCTACCGCGTCGCGGATTTGCGCAAGGCGACAGCCGAGCTCAAGAGGCGAGGCCTAAAGAAGCAGCACGCGGTCGAGCTCCCGATGGGAGCGGCTTCATCGTTCGTCACTACGGGCGGCCATCGCCTCGCGTTGTACGAGCTGTCCAGGCCCGATGTGCTCGAGCATTTCATGGGCCGCAGGGACTTCTAGAGTTGTCACCTTGACCGCCAAACGCTGGATCCTGGTCGCAGCCGTCCTTGGCTCAGGAATCGTCTTCCTCGATTCGACCGTCGTGAACGTCGCGCTGCCGCGCATTGGTCGGGACCTTCCGCGCTCCTTTCTCGGGGTTCTCGAAGGCCAGGCGTACGTCTACAACGCCTACCTGCTGACCCTGAGCTCACTCATCATCCTTGCGGGCGCCCTGAGCGATTTCTACGGCAGGCGCCGCATGTTCCTATACGGCCTCGCCGGCTTCGGCGCGACATCCGTGCTGTGCGGGCTGGCTCCGAGCATGGAGCTGCTGGTCCTGTTTCGCATCTTTCAGGGCGTCGCCGGTGCGTTCCTGGTCCCAGGGTCGCTGGCCCTGCTGACGGCCAACTTCTCGGGCGAAGAGCAGGGGCGCGCATTTGGTACGTGGGCCGGCGCCTCAGGAGCGACGGCGATCCTCGGGCCGGTCGTCGGCGGGCTGCTGGTCGACACGATCTCCTGGAGGGCGGCTTTCTTCATCAACGTCCCGCTGGTGGTCGTGGCCGTATGGGCGACCTGGAAGCACGTGCCGGAAAGCCGAGATGAGCAGGCGACCGCGCATTTCGACTGGATCGGCGCGGTCATCGTCGCGCTTGCCGTCGGCGGCCTCGCTTTTGGCGCGATCTATGGACAGCAGCGGGCATGGCGCGACCCGATTGGATACATCGCGCTGGCCGTGGGCGTGCTGGGCATGACCGCCCTGCCAGTCTGGATGATGCGCGCGGCGCATCCGCTGATCCCGCCGGAGCTTTTTCGTTCCCGCAACTTCACGGTGACCAACATCTCGACGCTCTTGATCTACGGCGCCCTCGCCGTCACCTTCTATTACCTGTCCCTGTTCCAACAGGGGACTCTCGGGTACACCGCAGCCGCCGCAGGGGCGGGCGGGATTCCGGGCTCCCTTTTCCTCATCTTCTTCTCGCGCCGGTTCGGAGCGCTGGCCGCTCGTTACGGGCCGCGATGGTTCATGGCCGTCGGACCCGCGATCATGGCGCTCGGGGTCCTCTGGTACGCCCGTGTGCCGGTCACAAGTACGCCGTGGCACTTGCAGCCCGGCGACCCGGCCACCTACCTTCCCACCCTGTCCTACGTGGTCGATTTTCTGCCCGGCTCGTTGATTTTCGGGCTCGGCCTGACGATGATGGTGGCTCCGCTGACCACGGCCCTCATGACTTCTGTGCCGGTGCAAAACTCGGGTGTCGGATCCGCGATCAACAACGCGATCTCCCGCGTCGGACCTCAGCTCGCGGGCGCGTTGATCTTCATCTTTCTCACGGCGGACTTCTATGCCTTGCTGGCGTCAAAGCTGCCCGGGGTCGACGTGTCGTCCACCAGCTTTCGCGACCGGGTCAGCCCGCTCAACACGCCTCCCGATCCACACCTGGTGGCGGTGGTGCACTCTGCGTCCACCTCCTCCCTTCACCTCGCAATGTTCGTCGGCGCCGGCCTGCTCATGGTGGGCGCCCTGGTCAACGCCGCCGGCATCCGCAACGCCGACAGCCTTCAGCGCCAGCAGCCGGCGGCGGATGCCGAACCGGTGAAGCAGCCGGGGACATAGACTCACAGGGCTGTGATCTTCAAAAGCCCTCATCCGGACGTGGTGATCCCTGACGTCGCGCTCACCCCGTTCGTGCTGGGCAAGGCTGACCGGCTCGGCGACAAGGTCGCCATCGTCGAGGCGGGAAGCGGTCGTTCGCACACCTTCCGGCAGATCGCTGATGGCGTCCGCGGGCTGGCGGCCGGGCTGCATGCGCGCGGATTTCGCAAGGGAGATGTGCTGGCAATCATGTCTCCGAACCTGCCGGAATATCCGATCGCCTTCCACGGTGTCGCCACCGCGGGCGGCGTGAACACCACCCTCAACCCGACCTATACGGCCGACGAGATCGCGTTCCAGCTGAACGACTCGCGCGCGCGTCTGCTGATCACCATTCCAGCGCTGGTCGGCAAGGCTCAGGAGGCGGCGGCGAAATCGAAGGTCGAGGAGATCATCGTGTTCGGCGAAGCCGAAGGGGCGGTCTCTTTCGCATCCTTGATCGGCGACGGCAAGGCCCCTGTCGTGAACGTCGATCCCGCGAACGACGTCGTCGCGCTCCCGTATTCGAGTGGAACGACGGGCTTCTCGAAAGGGGTCATGCTCACGCACCGGAACCTGGTCGCCAACCTGGTGCAGACGTCGGCGTGCCTGGAGATCTCGGAAGACGAGAAGTTCATGGCGTTCCTCCCGTTCTTCCACATCTATGGAATGACCGTGATCATGAACCAGGGGCTGTACCACGGCGTGACCCTGGTCACCATGCCGCGCTTCGAGCTCGAGCCGTGCCTCCAGGCCGTGCAGGACTACAAGGTGACGCGTTTCTTCCTCGTGCCGCCGATCGTCGTGTTGCTCGCGAAGCACCCGGCGATCGACAAGTACGACCTCTCCTCAGTGCAGCGCGCTTTCTCCGGCGCGGCGCCCCTGGACGCCGAAACCGCGCGAGCGGCCAGCGACCGAATCGGGTGCCGCCTCAGCCAGGGCTACGGCCTGACCGAGACCAGCCCGGTTTCCCACATCGTGGCCGACAACGAGACGCCTGTGCCTGGTTCCGTCGGGTCGAGCGTTCCGAATACGGAATGCAAGATCGTGGACGTCGCCACCGGCAAGGAGCTCGGCCGGAACGTGGATGGTGAGATCTGGATTCGGGGCCCACAGGTCATGAAGGGCTACTTGAACAACCAGGAGGCGACCAGGAGCTCGATCGATTCCGAGAGATTTTTCCACACGGGTGACATCGGCCACATCGACGACCACGACCGCTATTTCATCGTCGACCGCCTCAAGGAGCTCATCAAGTACAAGGGATTCCAGGTGGCTCCCGCCGAGCTCGAGGCGCTTCTGCTGTCCCATCCGAACATCGCAGATGTCGCGGTCATCGGAGTGCTCGACGGCGAGGGCGAGGAGGTGCCGAAGGCTTTCGTGGTGCTGAAGCAGCTGCAGGATCCTGACGAGATCATCGAATTCGTCGCGGCTCGGGTTGCTCCCCACAAGAAGATCCGGCGCATCGAGGTGGTGGACCAGATCCCGAAATCGGCCACCGGCAAGATCCTGCGTCGCATCCTGAGAGACCGCGAGAAAGCCGCCGCACACTGAGGCTCACGAATGAGTCGCTTTCGAGATGAGATCGGCGAGCAGCCGCTGCTCGCGCTGCGCATGCTGGCCGAAACCCGAGGAGTGGTGGCGTCGATCGCCTCGCGGGTTCGAGCCTCGAACGCGCGGGGTTTCGTCATCGCTGCGCGTGGCAGCTCGGACCACGCCGCGCTCTATGCGAAGTACCTCTTTGGAGTTCGCAACCACATGATGGTCACGCTCGCCGCGCCATCGCTTTTCACCCTCTACGGGAGACCGCCCAACCTCGAAGGTCAGTGCGTCATCGGCATCTCGCAGTCGGGCTCGACTCCGGACGTCGTCGCCGTGATCGAAGAGGCCGGACGCCAGGGCCTGGTGACGATCGCGGTCACCAACGACGCTGAATCCCGCCTGGCTGGAGCGGCCGAGCTTCACCTTCCGCTGGGCGCAGGGCCCGAGCTCAGCGTTCCCGCCTCCAAGAGCTACCTCGCGAGCCTCCTGGCTCTCGCGCTGCTGTCGCAGGCCATGGATCCTGATCCCTCGTTCGAGGCTGCCCTCGGCCAGGTGCCGCCGGCCCTGGCCGCGGCCCTGGAGCAGGACCACGAGCTGGATCGCCTCGTCCCGGCGCTCCTTGGTCCGCGGGCGATCGTCCTCGGCCGCGGGTTCAACTTCTCGACGGCGGAGGAGATCGCGCTCAAGCTCACCGAGCTGAGCTACGTGCTGGCCCGGGCATGGTCCGTCGCGGATTTCGAGCATGGACCGATCGCCGTCGTCGAGCCGGGCCTCCCGGTGGTGCTGGTCGACGGTCGCGGGCAGGCGTCGGCCGACATGGAGTCGATCGGCAGGCGGCTGGCCGACCAGGGCTGCCGCGTCGTCCGTCTGCTCGACGGCGCCGGCGACCACGGCCCCGCCGATGCGACCGTGAGCCTCGACTCGGGATTGCCTGAAGAGCTCACCCCGCTGACCCTGGCGGTGCTCGGCCAGCTGCTGGCACATCGCGTCGCCCTGGCGCGTGGCACCGACCCCGACCGGCCGAGGGCTCTGGACAAGGTCACACGCACCTGGTGAAGGGGCGGCTCAGGGGTTAACCCCTTACAAATGGCAACCGCAGAGCGTTATGGGCCGGGCGAAGAGGCAACGGATTTTGTGCCGGGCGACTTCATCCTTGCCCATCGCAACCACGTCATCGCCCGGCTGATCAGCCAGGCGCAGAAACGTCGTTTCCGGGGCGCTGACGCGCCGTACGCGCACTGGAGTCACATCGCCCTGATCGTCGACGCGGAAGGAGCGCTGGTCGAGGCGGAGATCGCAGGCGTCCGCCAGAACCCGATCTCGACGTATCGGGCCCACGAGTATCACCTGGTGCGTCTGGGCGCGGAGTTCTCCGGGCAAGGAAGGGAGCGCGCCGTCGCCTACGCCATGGCCCAGGTCGGCCAGGGGTTCGGCTTTCTCGAGATGTTCGGGGCGGGCCTCTACCTGCTGTTTGGCTGGCCGGTGCGGCTGATGCGGCGCGGTCACGAGATCTGTTCGGGACTGGTGGTGCGAGCGCTGCAGGCCGGCGGCCTGGTGCCCCAGCTCGATCCTCTGCTCACCCTGCCGGCGGACCTCGCAAAGCTCTATGACGTACGACCGTAGGATGTCCCTGTGTCAACGCTGATCGATCGCGAGGCGGTCCAGGAGATGGTCAAGCGCGGTGCGCAGCTGGTCGAGGTACTGCCCGCGAAGGAGTACGAGGAGGATCACCTTCCGGGGGCTGTAAGCCATCCGCTCCGGCAGCTCGACCAGGAGGCCGACCAGCTCGATCGCAACCGGCCAGTGATCGTCTACTGCTGGGATTCGGCTTGAGACATGGCGCCCAGGGCCGCGGCGCGGCTCGAGAGTCTCGGGTTCGACGGAATCTTTGAGTACAAGGCGGGCAAGCTGGACTGGCTTGCCGCCGGCCTCCCGACCGAAGGTGAGAACTCGAAGTGTCCTCGCGCGGGTGAGGCGTCGCGCAAGGATGCGGCTGTCTGCGGCCTGAAAGACCTTCTTGGCGACGCGAGAGACCGCGCGAAACGATCAGGCCTCGAAGTCGCGGTGGTGGTCGACGCAGAGCAAGTCGTGCTCGGCCTGCTGAGGTCGAAACAGCTGGAGATGGACCCCAACCTGGCCGTCGAGCAGGCAATGCGTCCGGGGCCGAGCACGTTTCGTCCCTATGTATCGATGAAGGAGATGGCCGACTACATGGTCGAGCACTCGCTGGAGAGCGTCCCGATCACGACATCGGATGGAAAGCTCGCCGGCGTGCTGCTCAAGTCAGACGCCACGCGGATGGCGGCGGATGCCGCGGCCTGCACCCGCAAGCTGATCATCACTGCCGACCCTGCAGCGGACGCTTAGCGGCGCCTCTAACCCGCCAGCGCGAGCGGCGCCTTGTCCACCGTCAGCTCTAGTGGCGCTGACCTCGTGAACTGCACAGGCACCGAGAAGTGGAACTCCGAACCGGCACCCGCTTTGCTCTCGAACCAGATTCGCCCGCCGTGCATCTCGACGATCTGCCTCGCAAGAGGAAGTCCGAGCCCGGTGCCCATGACTTTGGTCGTCGGGTTGTTCGCGCTCCACTGATAGCGCGCGAACAATTTCTCGTCGAAGTCAGGCGGCACGCCAACGCCATGGTCCTTGACGCTGACGAGGACCTGACCGGGCAGCCGGTGCGCAGATACGTTGACCTCACTGCCGGCCGGCGAGTATTTGAACGCGTTGCTGAACAGGATCTCGATCACCTGTCTCAGCCGGGCCGCGTCGCCCGCAACGGCAGGAAGGTCCGCGTCGATGTCGGACGTGATCGTGTGCTTGGCGCCTGATGCGTTCGCCTGGTCGACCGCCTCGTGGAGCGCAGCCCCCAGGTCCACCGAAACCAGGTGCACGTCGACCTTGTTCGCCTCGATCCGATCCAGGTCGAGCATGCGATCCAGCATCTCGTCAAGGTGGTGCGCGTCGTTGTAGATGTCGCCCGCGAAGACTTTGACTGTAGGCAGGTCCAGGTCGGCGGCGTCTCGCAGCACCTCGCTGAAGCCCTGGATTCCCACCAAGGCGGTGCGAATCTCATGGCTGACCATGGTCAGGAACTCGCTCTTCAGGCGGTTCAGCCGCTCGAGCACGCTGATGTTCGACACCGCCGCCACCTCGGCCTGGTGCCTGGCGGTCGTGTCGTCGAACATCGCGATGAAGTAATCGACTGCTCCGTCGGGGCGGTGGACGGCGGTCGTGCTCCAGTGAAGCCAGATGCTCGTGCCGTCGCCGCGCACAGCCTCGGTCTCGGACTCGGTTGCGGTTGCCGAGCTGTTCGAAAGGGCGTCGAGCTGCTCTTGAGCTCGGACCGCCTCGTCGGGCGGCAGGTACGAGGCGAGGCGCGTTCCGACGATCTGATCTTCCGGCTTGCGGAGAAGGTCTGCCAGCCGAGGGTTGGCCTGGATGATGGTCATGTCGACACCGATCCGCACCACGCCGAGAGGCGCGTACAGGATGATCTCGTTGAGGGTGGCGGCGTACTGCTTGGTCTTGATCAACAGTGACCTGGACTCGTTGTGTGCGTAAACCTGGGTGACCGTGACGAGGATTGCAATGACGCCGAAGAGGAAGGTCCGGATGGGTCCGATCGTGTTTCCGGTGATGGCCATCCCGATCGCGGTCAGCCCGACAAGAAGGATCGCCACCCAGGGCAGCGCGAGCTGCCAGATGTCGATCGCGTCGTCTTCCACGATTGCGCGCTTCACCCCCGGCCACAGCGCAGCCAGCCCGATCATCAGGTAGCCGGCCACCCAGCCGGCGTCGAGCACGCTTCCGATCGGACCGTACGTGCCGTTCGCGTTCAGGAGCGCGAAAGTGGTGTCGGCCAGAGAGGTGGCGGCCAGCCCACCAAGGACCAACAGCAAGCGCCCGTGCGCCTCGTCCCTGGCCCGACGGATGGCGAGCACCAGGATGGTTCCGATGACGATGTCGCCGACCGGGTAGGCGAGGTTGACGACCTTTTCGAGCAGAGGAGTAGACGCGTCCTCGAAAACGATCTTCAGGCCCAGTGTCCAGCTCACGAAGAACAACGCCAAGAAAATGATCGCGCCGTCCAGCCACAGCCTGAAACTGGTCGAGGTGCCTCGGGGAGGTGAGAAGAAGGCCAGGACGCCGGCCGCCGCGAGAGGAATCGCCCCGAGGAAGCCGGCGTCGGCGGCGGATGGATAGGGCACGCTGACGCCGAGGCCCACCTCGTAAACCGACCATACGACCTCGCCCGCGCACCAGGTGGCGGCGGAAGCCGACAGCAGCGTCCAGCCAAGCCGCGCCCGGGCTGTGTTTCGCCTCGCGGCCAGGGCGCAGCAGATGGCCGCGATCAACGCAGCCACGCCTTCGCCTATATCGTCGACGGCGATCGTGATCCGGTCTCCCCCGATCCTGAGCCCCATCCACGCGACAAATCCGACGACCACGAGGACGGTAGCCGCCGCCGCCCACAAGAAGACGTTTGTATCCCGGGCTCCGCCCCACGAAGCCGGCAATCGGATGCTCAATCGCGTTCCGATCTCAGCGTGGCAGGCGAATCGCCCTGCGTCGCCGTGCAGATGGCAGGGGGCCTGCCCCTCGGTTCCTATGGGTTCCTTAGGTAATGTGTGCCTATGGCTGAGCACGAGATCGGGGTGGTTGGGCTGGCGACGATGGGCGAGAACCTGGCTCGCAACCTTGCGTCCCACGGTGCGCGGGTGGTCGTCTACAACCGAACGCGCAAGCGCACCGATGACTTCATGGCGGCGCACGCGGCGGAAGCCGACTTCCGGCCTGCGGGCTCGCTCGAGGAGCTCGCTCGAATCCTCAAGCCGCCACGTGCGATTCTCCTCATGGTCAAAGCCGGCGCGGCCGTCGACGAGGCGATCGACTCTCTGTCGAAGGTGCTGGAACCTGGCGACACGATCATCGACGGCGGGAACTCGCTGTTCCACGACACACGCCGCCGCGCGGCGGCTGTCGAGAAGTCAGGGCTCGGGTTCATCGGCGCCGGCGTGTCAGGCGGGGAAGAGGGCGCGCTGCGCGGACCGAGCATCATGCCGGGCGGCACTCGCGCGTCCTACGAGCGTGTGGCGGAGATGCTGACCGCGATCTCGGCCAAGGTCGATGGAACTCCGTGCTGCACCTACATCGGCCCGGATGGGGCGGGCCACTTCGTGAAGATGGTGCACAACGGAATCGAGTACGCCGACATCCAGCTCATCGCGGAGACCTATGACTTCCTGCGCCAGATGCTCGGCATGACGCCTGCCGAGCTGGCGGCAGTCTTTCGTGAATGGAACCAGGGCGAGCTGCAGTCCTACTTGATCGAGATCGCGGCCAACGTGCTCGCCAAGCGCGACGAAATGACCGGGTCGGCGCTGGTTGATGTGATTGAAGACGAGGCTGAACAGAAGGGCACCGGGCGATGGACGAGCGAGTCGGCGCTCCAGCTGGCCGTGCCCTTGACCGGAATCACTGAAGCGGTGTTCGCTCGGATGCTGTCGAGCCAGAAGGCGGATCGCGTAAAGGCGTCCACGATCCTTGGGGGCCCCGCCGGTGTCCCGGCGAGATCCGACGCAGGGATGATCGACGATGTGCGCGACGCCCTTTACGCGTCGAAAATCGTCGCCTATGCCCAGGGATTCGAGCACCTGCGGGCCGGATCGTCCGAGTTCGGTTGGAATCTCGACCTCGGCGCGCTGGCCACGATCTGGCGCGGTGGTTGCATCATCCGTGCGGCGTTCCTGGACCGCATCAAGGACAGCTACGCGCAGTCTCCTGACCTGTCGAATCTCATGCTCGCCCCCTTCTTCCAGCAAGCGCTTGCATCGGCGCAGCCGGCGTGGCGCTCTGTGATCAAGCACGCCGTCGACCAGGGCGTGCCGATCCCCGCGTTCGCCTCATCGCTGGCTTATTACGACGGCTACCGGCGATCGCGCGGTCCGGCCAACCTCATCCAGGGCTTGCGCGACTACTTCGGCGCTCACGGCTACCACCGCATCGACCGCGATGGCGCCTACCACACGCGCTGGGCGCAGGACGGTTCGGAGGTTCGTGTCGATTGATTGAGCGGCCCTCGGCCGACTAAGCGACCTTAGCGACCTTCGCCGGCACTTTGCGTTTCAGCAAGGCGAGGACGGCCACCTCGTCAGCCTTGAGGTTTCGATAGGCCTTGCTCGACACGACGCTCAGGATGCTCTCGAGCGACCCATCCATATAGGTGTCGATCACCCGTGGGTGGACGTACGAACGGCGGCACACGGCGCGCGTATGTCCAAGCCTTCGCGCGACGCTGTCGATCGCCGCCACCACGTTGTGCTTGGCCTCCGCATCAGACTCGAAACGCGCCACATCGCGTAGAGCCCCAATGGCCAGGACTGTGGCTGACCACGTGCGGTAGTCCTTCGCGGTGAAATCGTCACCGCTCACTTCTTGCAGGTACTGGTTGACATCGTCCGAATGGACCTTGTGACGTTCGCCGTCGGGGCCGACGTACTGGAACAGCATCTGGCCCGGAAGCTCCTCGCATCGCTTGACCACCCTCGCAACACGCCGGTTCGTCACGCCGACTTCGATCTCGCGCCCGCTCTTGCCTTTGAACAGGAATCGCACGCTGGAACCGCTGACGGTCACATGCCGGTCGCGAAGCGTGGTGAGGCCGAATGAGCCGTTGTCCCGCGCGTACTCCTCGTTGCCGATCCGCGCAAAGGTCATCTCCAGCAACCTCACGATGGTCGCGACCACCTTCTCGCGGGGCAGGCCCGGCAGCCCCAGGTCACGAGCGACGCGGCGCCTGATTCGTGGCAGCGCGCGAGCGAACCCGACCATGCGCGAGAACTTGTCTGCATCACGCAGAGCGCGCCAGGTCGGGTGGTAGAGAGGTTGTTTGCGGCCTCGTGCGTCGCGGCCTGTGGCCTGAAGGTGGCCTCGCGGCCGTTCGGAAATCCAAACATCCTTCCAGGCCGGCGGGATGACGAGGCCGCGAATCCTGTCCAGGGTGGCTCGATCTGTAAGGCGCTTGCCATCGGGGTCGAAGTACGTGAAGCCTTTGCCCTTGCGCACCCGACGGATGCCGGGTTCGTCGTCGGAGGCGTAGACCAGTCCGGCGTGAGCTGCCTCGGCCGGCTTGAGCTTCAGGCCGCGTGCGGTGGTGTTGATCCCGGACATTTCCATCTAGGTGCTTGCCCTACTGGCCTACCTCTTTCCGGGTCTCGACGAAGGCCGCGACGGCGCGTTCGAGGTCCCCTCTGGAGTGCGCGGCAGAGACCTGGGTCCTGATCCGGGCCTTTCCCTGCGGCACGACGGGGTAGGAAAAGCTGACCACGTAGACGCCCTTTTCGAGCATGGACTGGGCCATACGCGCCGCCAGGCCGGCGTCGCCCACCATCACCGGCACTATCGGGTGGTCGCCCGGCAGGATGTCGAAGTCCTGCTCGGTCATCTCCTTGCGGAAAAAGGTCGTGTTGTCGCGCAGTCGCTGTCGCAGCTCGCCGGCCGTGCGGATCAGCTCGAGCACGGCGAGGCTCGCGGCGACGATCGGAGGAGCGACGGAGTTGGAGAACAGGTAAGGGCGAGAGCGCTGCCGGAGCATGGCAACGAGCTCCTTGCGTCCCGAGACATAGCCGCCGCTCGCACCGCCGAGCGCCTTGCCAAGAGTTCCGCTGATCGCGTCGATCCGCCCCATGACGCCGTGGTGCTCATGGGTGCCGCGACCATTCGCGCCCATGAAGCCGACGGCGTGGGAGTCGTCCACCATGACGAGTGCGTCGTGGCGCTCGGCCAGCTCGCAGATCTGCGGCAATGGAGCGAGATAACCGTCCATCGAGAAGACGCCGTCGGTGACCACCATCCTGAACCGGGCGCCGGCGCTGTCCTTCAGCTGCCGCTCGAGGTCGTCCATGTCGCGGTTGGCATACCGCAGGCGTTTGGCTTTGCAAAGGCGGATGCCGTCGATGATGCTGGCGTGATTGAGCGCGTCCGAGATCACTGCGTCGTTTTCGTCGAGGAGAGCTTCGAAGATGCCGCCATTGGCGTCGAAGCATGAGGAGTAGAGAATCGTGTCCTCGGTGCCGAGAAAATCCGTGAGTGCCGCCTCGAGCTCTTTGTGGATCTCCTGCGTCCCGCAGATGAACCGCACGGAGGCCATGCCATAGCCCCACCGGTCGAGCGCTTGTTTTGCAGCCGCCAGCACCGCCGGGTGGTCGGCGAGCCCGAGGTAGTTGTTGGCGCAAAGATTGAGCACATCGCGGTCCATCACGCTCACGACTGAACCCTGCGGGCCCATCAGCACGCGCTCTTGTTTCTCCAGCCCGGCGCTGCGGATCTGCTCGAGCTGGCCGGCCAGGTGCGATCGCATGCTGTCAAACAAATTGGGTTACCTCTCTCTAAGCTGCGGTCCAGTCGAGCACGACCTTGCCGCATTTGCCGGAATGAGCTACCGCGAATGCCTCTTCGAACTGGCGATACGGGAAGCGGTGTGTGATCACCGGCGAGATGTCGAGGCCCGTCTGCGTGAACACCGACATCTGATACCAGGTCTCGAAGATCTGGCGACCGTAGACGCCCTTGACGGTCAGCATCTTGAAGACGACCTGGGACCAGTCGACGGCGAACTCGTGGTCCGGCAGTCCCAGCATGGCGACTCGTCCGCCGTGCGCCATGTTCGTGACCATGTCGCGCAGCGCGCTCGCCTGGCCGGACATCTCGAACCCAACGTCGAATCCCTCTTTCATGCCGAGCTCTTCCTGCACCTGGGCAAGAGTTGTCGTGCGGACATCCACCGCACGTGTCACGCCGACCTTGCGCGCGAGCTCCAGGCGGAAGTCGCTGACGTCGGTGATGACGACATGGCGCGCGCCGATGTGGCGCGCCACCAGTGCGGCCATGATCCCGATCGGCCCGGCGCCGGTGACCAGCACGTCTTCGGCGACGAGGCGATACTGCGTCGCCGTGTGAACGGCGTTGCCGAACGGGTCGAAGATCGACGCGACGTCGAGGTCGATTTTGGTCAGGTGCGGCCACAGGTTGATCGCCGGCATCACGATTAGCTCGGCGAAGGCGCCGTCGCGCTGCACTCCGATGCCGACCGTATTAGCGCAGAGGGCCCGCCGTCCGGCCAGACAGTTGCGGCAACGACCGCAGACGATGTGCCCCTCGGCTCCGACGATCTCGCCGGGGTAGACCGACGCCACACCTTCGCCAAGGCGCACCACCTCGCCGACGAATTCGTGTCCGATCACGAGGGGTGGATGGATAGTCGCCTGGGCCCATTCGTTCCAGCTCTCGATGTGGAGGTCGGTGCCGCAGATGCCCGTGCGCAGGACGCGGATCAACACCTCGCCGGGACCGGGCTCCGGGTCGGGTACGTCCTGCAGCCAAAGGCCCGGCGCGGCCTTGGCTTTGACGAGCGCCTTCACTCCGGGCAGGATAGCCGTGTCAGCGGACATTGATCGCCCCGTGGTCGGCCCTCGCCCATCACGTATGTTCTTCGAGGCATGCGGCTTCGGATCGGGGCACTTCTCCTGCTGGTCGTCGTCGTCCTCGCAACCTGGAACTATCTCCGCCCGATTCCAGCTGTGGCCGCCACCGGTGCGCCGCCGGCCGAGGAGACGGTCGCAGGCACCCCGCCCGTCCTGCCCTGGCCGGCCCGCGGCTCGGCCGCCATCGGCGTCCAGGGCCTCGGCTTCATCGCGAGCTCAGGCAACGAGCAGGCGATTCCGGCCGCCAGCGTGGCCAAGGTCATGACGGCCCTGCTGATCCTCGAGGACAAGCCACTGAAGCTGAACGACACCGGCCCGACGATCACCATCACCGACGCCGACGTCCAGTACTACAACGCCGACTTCGTGGACAAGCAGTCTGTGGCCGCGGTGCAATTGGGTGAGCAGATCACCGAGCTTCAGCTCCTGGAAGGAATGTTGATCCCGTCGGCGAACAACCTGGCCGAAACCGCCGCGCGCTGGGACGCCGGCTCGATCGATGTGTTCGTCGCCAAGATGAATGCCCGGGCGGCCGCGTTGCACCTGACGCACACGAAGTTCGCGGACACGAGCGGAGCGAATCCAGGCACGGTGAGCACGCCGACCGACCTGATGGCCCTGGGCATGGCCGCGATGAAACAAGAGGTGTTCGCGCAGGTGGTCGGCATGGGAGAGGCTCAGCTCCCGGTCGCGGGTACTGTCTTCAACGTCGACCAGGTGCTCGGGCAGAGCGGGATCATCGGCATCAAGACAGGCTCGGGCCTGAACACCGGCGCGAACTTCTTGTTCGCAGCGAAGATTTCCGTGGACGGCGTACCGATCAACTTCTTTGGGTGCGTGATGGGCCAGCTGACCCTGGCCGCTGCGTTTGCGGCCGCCAAGCAGCTGATCGGACCGATGCAAGCTGCGCTGCACGTGCGCAAGGTCATCGTCAAGAACCAGACCATTTCCACGTACATCACACCGTGGGGCGCGCAAACGGACCTCATTTCGACCGTCGATGTCGAGCTAATCGAGTGGCCGGGCATGGTGCTGCGACAGCGTCTCGACGCGCAGGCGCTAGTCCTCGACCAGCCGCTCCCGGCCGGCACGCAAGAAGGTGCGGAGCACATGGTTCTTGGTGATTACAACCTCGACGTCCCGCTCGTCACCGCCGACCCGATGTACCCGCCCGGTCGCTTCTGGCGCCTCACCCGCCTGCCGAACGTGTGATCCCGGCGTGGCGAAAGTGAAAGGAGACGGCACCAAGCAGTCACCGTGGCAGCTAACGACGCCGAGCGGGTCGTCTGAGTTCCAGATGTATCGGGACGAGACTCTGGAGCCACCGGCCATCGTCTGCATCGTCGGCAAGACAGAGCTCCGCTACCACATGCGGGCGATCGACGACCTCCACGCCATGCTCAAGAAACACGGCGACTGGATGCCGCTCGGCAGCGCCGACGAGCAGAAGCCGGCGGCCGAAGGAACCGTCGAGGCGTGGGGCAGGTCACCGCAGAACCCGGTCGGCGGCTGGTACGGACTCAAGAAGGGATTGCGCGGCAGGTTCGGGATGTACATGCCGCCGCTCCTCGAAGCATTGGGGCTGGCGGAGGTGGAGCACAATCCAAAGAACAACCGGATGCGCGCGGCATGATCAATTCGCTTCATGAAGCCCAGATCGAATACTGCGTTCCTTGAGACTACCTTGACCGGGCCGTGGGCCTGGCCGGAGAGCTTCTAAGCCGCTGGGCCCCCATCATGCGGTCGGTCGAGCTCCAGAGCGGGAGTGGCGGCCGTTTCGAGATCACCCTCGACGGCGAGCTCGTCTTCAGCAAGAAGGCGGCGGGCCGCTTTCCAAAGCCGGGAGAGGTTGCCGGGCTCTTCGAGAAGAAGCTCGGCCCGGCGTTGGAATGGCGAAGCGCCACGAGCTAAGGCCGCGAATCCGGCTGTAGCCCGATGTCGCCGTGTCCGACGCGAAGCTCGATGGAAACGCGATCGGAGGCCTGCTGCGTGAAATTTTCGCGATGGAGATGACCAGCGCCGAGACCACGTGCGCTGCTTGCGGCGCCGTCAACGCGGTGGGACCGGTCGACGTCTACATGCAGGCGCCGGGGGTGGTGGTGCGCTGCCCGGGCTTCGAGCAAGTGCTGATGCGAGCCGTGCGCGGACGCGGCCGCTACTGGGTCGATCTCAGAGGAACGCGCTGCCTGGAGCTCGCTGAGCCCGACTGAGCACCGCCTGGCTACTCGAAGTAGCCGCCGCGAAATTGGAAGGCGACCCGAATGGACCTTCCGACCGTTGTGCAACCAGACGTTGTGTATCGGTAACTACTTCCAGTAAGCCTCTTGGGAAGGAGGGTCCCCAGTGGTTGAATACCAGGTTCCTCAGATCAGAGGGTGGTTGGACGCGATTGCGGTCCTGGGACGCATGGTCAAGGATCGGCAGGCGCTGGGCCACAACCGGCGCGTGGCCCATCTGTGCGTCCAGATCGGACGCCAGATGGCCATGACGACCAGCGAGCTTCGGGTGCTGGCGCGAGCCGGCCTGCTGCACGACATCGGCAAGCTGGCCATCCCGGAACAGATCCTCGGCAAGCACTCGCCGCTCGACCAATCCGAATGGACGCTCATGAAGTCGCACCCGGAGATCGGCCTTTCCATCCTGGGCGACGGCCGTTCGCGGCGGGAGCTCCTGGCTGTCCTGTATCACCACGAACGCCTCGACGGCAGCGGCTACCCCTACGGGCTGGGCGCTGAGGCGATTCCCATCGAAGCGCGGATCGTCGCGGCCGCTGACACCTACGATGCGCTGACATCCGACCGGCCTTACCGGAAGGCGAGGGCCCCGTTGGACGCGCGGCTCGTGATGATGGAGGAGGCTGGCAGGCGACTCGACACGCGAGTCGTTTCGGCTCTGCTCGCCGCCCTCGACACCAACTCCAGCAGGATCGCGCCACCCGCTCGGGGGCTGTCGCTCGCGGGCTAGCGACCGGCCGCACCCGACCTGGCTGTCGAGATTTGTCACCATGTTGAGGTGAAATTCGGAGTCGCGATCTTCCCGACCGACTACGCGATCTCGATGGCGGAGCTTGCGCCGTCCGCTGAGGAGCTCGGGTTCGAATCTCTGTGGGTCGCCGAGCACTCGCATATCCCGGTCAGCCGGCAGAGCCCGTATCCGGCCGGTGGAGACCTGCCCAAGCACTACTTCCATACGATGGATCCGTTTGTTGCGCTCACTGTCGCCGCCACTGCATCCAGGACGATTCGAGTCGGGACCGGGATCTGCCTGCTCATTCAGCGCGATCCGATCCACACCGCCAAGGAAGCCGCCAGCGTCGATCTCGTCTCGAACGGTCGGTTCATCTTCGGGATCGGCGCGGGCTGGAACCGCGAAGAGATGGCAGATCATGGGACTGAGTTCAGCACCAGGTGGAAGCTGCTGCGTGAAAAGGTCGAGGCCATCAAGGCGATGTGGACGGAGGACGAAGCCGAGTACCACGGCGACATGGTCGATTTCGGACCCACGTGGTGCTGGCCGAAACCAGTACAGAAGCCCCATCCGCCGGTGATCCTCGGGGGCAGTGGTCCGAAGATCCTCGAACGCGTCGTCCGCTATGCGGACGGCTGGATGCCGAACCGGGGCAACGCGGTCGAGCGCATTCCGGAGCTGCAGGAGCTGGCGCGCGCCGCAGGCCGTGGGCCGATTCCCGTTTCGTATTACCCGAAGGCGGAGGCGGGCGAGATAGAGCGATTGGCTGCAGCCGGGGTCGACCGCTGCATCTGGTACGTGCCGCCGGACGGCAGGGACCAGGCGCTGTCGAAGCTCGAGGAGTTCGGCAAGCTGATCAGGCCGTATCTATAGAGGCAAGGCTACGGTCGCGCCTCTACCGTCCGCCTAGCAGAGTGGGCGGAATGGTCGCCCATGTCCCGCCCTTGCGCCGGTAGGCGATGCCCGACAGCATCTCCAGGACCACTCGGTTGGCCAGGAAAGAGGTGATGTCGGCCGAGTCGTAGGCGGGCGCAACCTCCACCACGTCGATCCCTACGACCGGCAGCTCGATCGCGATCCGCCTGACCGCGTCGAGGAGCTGCCGCCCCGTGAATCCGCCAGGTTCCGGCGTGCCCGTTCCCGGCGCCATGCCTGGGTCCACGACGTCGAGATCCACGGACACGAAGACGCCATCGCAGTCGTCGACTGCGATCGCGAAAGCCTCCTCCAGCACCGAGTCCAGGCCGCGCTGCACCACCTCGTGCATCTCAAAGGACCGCATCTTCTGCTCCGCCATCCATTGCAGCGTGGGGGGCTCCGGCCAGTAGCCGCGCAGCCCGATCTGCAGGAAGCGGTCGCCGCGGCACGCGCCGGACTCGATCAGCCGGCGCATCGGGAGCCCATGGCCCACGAGGCTCCCGAACTGGATCGAGCCGGTATCGGCATGCGCGTCGAAGTGGATGACCGAGACGCGGCCCCAGCCCTTGACGCGTGCCACACCCGTAACGTCGGGCCAGGTGATCGTGTGATCGCCGCCCAGCACGATCGGGATGGCGCCGGCAGCGGTCGCGATGCGGACCGCGTTCTCGAGCGCGTCGAGCGGCACGCGCTGCTCCACGCCCGCCATCTCGATGTCGCCCGCGTCCACAACGCGCATCTCCTGTAGAGGGTCGACTCTCAATGCCAGGTGCGGACGGGAAGAGTCGTGGGGCAGGTAGTCGGTGGTCCGGATCATCTTCGGCCCGAAACGCGCGCCTGCCCGATAGGAGGTGCCGGCGTCGTAGGGCGCGCCGATGATCACGACGTCCGCTCCCTCCAGGGTGGAGGGCTGCGCGAGGTCGCAGCGTTCCACCCCAAGAAAGGTCACATCCGGGCCGTACATCCCGCCCAGGCGCGACACGATCAGCTGCCGGTTACGACCGGAGGTCTTTCGCCATCTCGGCGAAGTTGTCCACGTAGCGCTGAACGTCGTCGATGGAGTGCTGCACCGACAGGGTCCAGTTCTCCTCCGCCCCAGGCGCCATCACGACGCCGCGGTTGCACTGGTACAGCCAGCTGAGGTACGCGAGCGACTTGTCGATCTCGAGATAGTCGCGGTAGTTCCGGACCCGCTTTTCCCGGTAGGTGATGCCACCGCGCGCGGCCAGGGTAGTCACGTGGAAGGGCAGCCCGTGCTCGGCCATGACCCCGTCCAGACCACCCTGGAGCGTCTCGGCCAGAGCATCGAAATGCGCGTACGCGGACGCGTCGAGGATCTCGAGCAGCGTGACCCTGGAGGCGGCCATCGTGAGAGGGTTGCCGTTGAACGTGCCCATCTGGGCGACTCGATGGTCCTCGATGACGGCCATCACATCGTCCCGGCCGCCGACGGCGCCGCACGGCAGGCCCCCGCCGATGGCCTTGGCCAGCGCGACCAGGTCGGGAGTGACGCCAAACCTTTCGGTCGCCCCGCCGGGCGAGATGGTGGCCCCGGTCTTCACCTCGTCGAAGATGAGGAGCGCGCCGTGCTGGTGAGCCATCTCCTTGATCGCCCCCAGGTATCCCGCATCCGGCAGCACGATCCCGACGTTCATCATCACCGGCTCGACGATGATCGCGGCGACCTCGTCACGATGCTTGGCGAACGCCTTTTCGAGGGCGGGCAGGTCGTTGAACGGAACAACCGTCGTCAGCTCGACGATCGCGGCCGGGATGCCTTCGCTCTGGGGCACCGACGCGGGCGAGTCGGGCGCCCCCATCAGGTCGCGGGGCGGTTCGACGGAGACCATGAGCGCGTCGTGGTGTCCGTGGTAGGAGGCCTCGATCTTGATCAAGCGCTCCCGGCCCGTGAAGCCGCGCGCGATCCTCACCGCGTCCAGAGTGGACTCGGTACCTGAGTTCGTGAATCGCCACTTGGGCTGGTGGAAGCGTCGTTTCAGCTCCCGCGCCACGATGATGCTGTTCTCGACCGGCTGCGCGAAGTGCGAGCCGAGCGCCATCTGCCGGGTGACGGCGTCGACGATCTTGGGGTGGGCGTGGCCGACCACCATGACGCCGAACCCGTTGTGGAAGTCGACGTACTCGTTGCCGTCGACGTCCCAGATCCGGCTTCCCTTTCCCCGCTCCATGAAGATGGGCTGCGGAGCCGCGTCCTGGAACGAGGAGGGCACTCCCCGGGGCATCACCTCGCGGGCCTCCGTCCAGAGCTGGAGGGAGCGCGGGCGCGCCCGTCGGAACTTCTCTTCCTCGCCGGCGATCAGCTCGGCGACGCGGCTGGCCGGCACTTCGCGCTTGGTCGTGGTCGCCATTCGTTTTCCCCTTAATCAGGCGGTCGCCTTGACAGCGGTGCGCCGTGGATCTCTAATTGTCGCGAATTTCAGTCCTGCGTCATAAACCTGGGAGGGTGTGGATGGGGGAGACAGCTGCCGTAGCTGAGCTGGTCGCTGAGAAGCGCAAGCTCAAGAAGTCGCTGTTCCGGTTCGACATGATCTTCTTTACGGTCTGCGCCATCGTGGCGATCGACACCATCGGGCAGTCGTCGTCCTATGGGGCGCAGGCGATCTTCTGGCTGATCGTCTCAGCGGTCACATTCCTGATCCCCTACGGCCTGCTGACGGCCGAGCTGGGGGCCGCCTTCCCGACCGAGGGCGCCACCTACGACTGGGTGCGCCTGGCATACGGCCACTTCGCGGGAGCGGTGGTCGGCGTTCTCTACTGGCTCAGCAACCCGATCTGGCTGGGCGGGACCCTCACGGCGACCGCCATCGCCGCGCTGGACGCGCTGTGGGGGAGCAGCTTCACCGGCAACCAGGGAGCGGAGACCGTGATCGGCTTCCTCTTCATCTGGGTCGCCGTGACGATGAACATCCTGTCGCTTCGGTACATGAAGTGGGTGCCCAATCTGGGCGCTTTCCTCAGGATCGCGCTGCTTCTTTTCTTCGCTCTGCTCGTCATCATCACTGGCACCCAGCATGGATTCCACGGCTCGATGACCGGCTTCGTGCCGACCGACTTCACGATCCTGATCGGCGTGATCGGGGTCATCGTCTTCCAGTGGATCGGCTTCGAGCTGCAGACCAACGCGAGCGAGGAGATGGAAGACCCGCAGCGCGACATCCCGCGTGCGATCTACGCATCGGGGCTGATTTCCTTCCTCGGTTATGGGATCCCGATCGTCGGCGTGATCCTGATCCTTTCCTCGGATCAGCTGAGCAACGTCGGGGGCTTTGTCGCCGCATACCAGTTCGCCTCCGGCAGCGTTTTCGGAAGCGCCGCCCCGTTCTTCAACCACGTGGCCGGGTTGGCGGTCGTGTTCGTGCTCCTGTCGAGTGGCACAACGTGGCTGATGGGGTCAGACCGGCTGATGGCCATCGGCGCGCTCGCGGGCTCCGGACCCAAGCAGCTCGGCTATTTCTCCGCCCGCTTTGGGACGCCTGTCGTGGTCAACGTCTCCTCGGGCATCATCGCCACGATCTTCATGTACATCACCTTCTTCATCACGGGCGGCAGCCTGCATGGCTTCTTCGCCGCCGTCCTGGGCCTGGTCATCTCGACCACCACCTTCTCGTACATCCTGATCTTCCCGGCCCTGATCACCCTCCGCCGAAAGTACCCCAACGTGCCCCGGCCGTTCGTGGTACCTGGAGGCAACCTGGGCGCCTGGGTGTGCGTCATCCTCACGATGTTCTGGGTCGTCGCGGCCACCGTCTTCTCGCTCTGGCCGGGTCTCTTCACCTACACCTGGAGCGCTGATGCCTCCGGTGTCAGCCGCACCACCTTTGAGGTCTACACATTTGCCGTCGTCGCCTTCCTGATCGTGGTGGCGGTCGTCTTCTGGGCGGTCGGTCGTGGGCACGCGATCCACGGCGGTCCGGTCACCACCGCGGCCGCTCCAAAACCCATACCCGCGGGCGCACCCGGGGCGTAAGAAAGCATCTGAAGACACGCTGACGGGCCGGGCGTTCCGGCCCGTCAGCACTCGTACATGAAGGGACGGACCCATGGGCCGCCTTTCAGCGTTCGTACACGACCCGGCCCCCGACGATCGTGGTGATCACCTTGAGCGCGTGAAGCTCTGAAGGGGGCGTAACCAGGACGTCGCGGTCGAGCACTGCAATGTCGGCCAGCATGCCATCCCCGAGCGTCCCTTTCCGGTCCTCGCAGTGCTCTGCGTAAGCTCCGCCGTAGGTCCAGGCGGCCAGCGCCTCGGCGACCTTCAATCGCTGGTCGGGCAACCAGCCCCCGGCGGGCTCCCCGCCTCGGGTCTGGCGCGTGACCGCCACGTGGAGGCTCGCCGCCGGGTCGAGGGGCACCACCGGCCAATCGGTGCCGAACGCGATGCGGGCCCCCGAGTGGAGGATCGAGCGCCACGGCCAGCCGTAGGCGGCACGCTCCTCCCCGAGGTTGGGCAACCACATCTCGAAGAGGTTGCGATTGGGCTCGGCATGCTGTGGTTGCATGCTGGCGATGACGCCGAGCTCGGCAAAGCGGGGTATGTCGAGGGGCGACGGCGACTCGATGTGCTCGATTCGGTGCCGCCGCTCGGGTGTCGCCTGCGCGAATGCATCGAGCGCCTGCCGGATCGCACCGTCACCGATCGCGTGAACCTGGACCTGCCAGCCACGCGCGTCGGCGGCTCGCACCGCGTGCGCAAGCTCGTCGTGACCCCAAAGCGGCGCGCCAGTCTCCGAGACGCCTTCGTAGGGCGCCAGCAGCGCGGCGGTGCGTGATTCGACGACCCCGTCTGCGAACGCCTTCAGGATGCCCGCGCCAAGCCAGGGGTCGGTCCGGCGACCGCGCGACTGGTCCTCATACGCGTCCAATCGCTCCTTCAGGCGCAAGGAATCCTGGCCCGGGCCCAGGTCGAACGCGAGTCTCACTCGAAGCGTCAGCTCGTCTGACTCACGCAGGGCGTCCCACAGCTCGAGCTGATCCTGGCCCCCGCCCGCCTCTTGAACCGAGCCGATCCCGTGCTCCGCAGCTACGCGCATCCCTGCGCGGAGCGCTTCGAGGTCCTCGTCTTTGGTCTGCGCGGGGACGTGGCGCGTCACGCCCAGCATCGCCGCCTCTTTGAGCACTCCGCTCGACTCCACGCCTGATGCGGAAAGGGCTCGTGTGTTGGCCCAGCCGGTATGCGCGTCGTAAGACTCGATGTACGCCGGGCGGTCGGGGAGGAGCCTGTCCAGCAGCTCGACCGTTGGCATGCCGCCAGGAAAGGCCGAGTAGAACCAGCCTCTGCCGACTATCCACGGGCCGCGGTGACTCGCGGCGTAGCGGGTGATCCGGCGTTCCACCTCCGCCTGGGTCTCAGCCCCAAAGAGGTCCAGCTTGCCAAGCGAACGGGAGGCCATCAGGAAGTGGACATGCGCGTCGTTGAACGCGGGGAGGATGCTGCCGCCCCGCGCGTCGATCAGCCGGGTGCGCCGGTCGCACATCGAGCGCACGTCTTCGTCCGACCCTGACGCGAAGATGCGATCACCCACCACCGCGACGGCGCTGACTCGAGCTCGCGGAGGCCACACCACGCCGTTCACGATCGCGAGCGAGGCACTCTGCACGGCAGCATTCTGCGTGAATGCCACAATTGCCCTTGAACGATGAAGCTCGAAACTGACGTCGCGCGCGCCTCGACGCTGCCGTCGACGGTCTACCTCGACCCCGCCGTCCTGGAGCGCGAGAAGGACAGGATCTTCTACCGGACCTGGCAGCTCGTTGCGCACATGAGCGAGCTGGCGCGCGTCGGTGACTTCAAACCGGCCAGCATCCTCGATGAGCCGATCCTGCTTACCCATGCCCAGGATGGGAAGCTCCGCGGCTTCTACAACGTCTGCCGCCATCGCGCCGCGCAGGTGGTGACGACGCGCGGCAACCGCAAGTCGCTGCAGTGCGGGTATCACGGATGGGTCTACGGCCTTGACGGGAAGCTGCAAACGGCCCGAGAGATGGATGGCACCGAGGACTTCGACAAGGCCGATTTCGGCCTGGCGCCGATTCGAGTCGATACGCTCGGACCCTTCGTGTTCGCCAACCTCGACCCGAACGCCGCACCCCTCGCCGACTGGATCGGCGCCATCCCGTCGGAAATCGTGTCGGCCGGATACGAGATGGCGCACATGCGTCGGGTCGAGCATCGCGATTACGAAATCGCGTGCAACTGGAAGGTCTACGTGGACAACTACCTCGAGGGATATCACCTGCCCATCGCGCACCCGGGACTGTTCAAAGAGCTCGAGTACGACAACTATCGGGTGGAGACTTTCCGCTACTACTCAAAGCAGCACGCGCCGATCCGAGAGCTGAAGCCCGGTGAGGTGCCTGGCCGTGACCGGCGCTACATCCGGATGCCGGGCGCGGAAGACAACGCTCTCTACTACTGGATCTTCCCCAACACGATGCTGAACATCTACCAGGACAACATCAGCACGAACGTCATCCTCCCGATGGGAGTCGATCGCACGCTCACGATCTTCGAATGGTTCTTCGCCGAACCCGGCACGGGCGCGGGGTGGGAATCGATGCAGCAGACGATAGCGTTCTCGGACGAGATCCAGCAGGAGGACATCGGAGTCTGCGAGCAGGTCCAGAAGGGACTGCGCTCCCGCTCGTACAGTCGCGGCCGCTTTTCAGCGCTGCGCGAGAACGGGGTGCATCACTTTCAATCTCTCGTGACCGAATTCCTCGACCGAGAATAGCCCTCAGCCGCCGGACGGTTCCGGAAGCGTCATTGGCAGGGAGAAGCGGAAGTCTGACCCAGAGCCGACCGTGGTGTTTACCCAGATACGCCCGTGGTGCATCTCGACGATCTGCCGTGCGATCGCGAGGCCAAGCCCGGTGCCGATGATCTTGCCGCTCGTCTTCTCGTAGCGCTCATAGCGGCTGAAAAGGCGCTTGGCGAATTCCGGCGCGATACCGGCGCCGTGGTCGCGCACGCTCACCTCGACGAACCCTTCGCTCGCGTGGCTCGAGACCACGACCTCGCCTCCATCGGGGGAGTATTTGACCGCGTTCGTGAGCAGGTTGGCGACGATCTGCGCGACCCTGTCTGGATCGCACTGCGTGACCGGATGCGCCGGATCAAGCTTGAGTTCGAACACGTGATGTTCGCTAGACGCGCGTGCACGCTCGACGGCCTCCTCCAGCACCACGTTGATGTCCACCGCTTCCAAGCGCAGCGTCAGCCGGCCGGCCTCGATGCGGTCAAGGTCGAGCATGTCGTTGATCATCCGGTTGAGGCGCTGGGCGTCCTTGTTGATGTCGCCCGCGAAGGACTTGACATCCGCCACCTCCAGGTCAGAGTCGCGGATCATCTCACTGAATCCCTGGATGCCCACGAGGCCGGTGCGAAACTCGTGGCTCACAAGGGTGATGAACTCGCTCTTCAGCTGGTTCAACCGCTCGATGCCGGCGAGGTGCGCCGTCGCCGCCTCGTTGGCAGCATGCTGGGCATCCGTGTCCTCGTACATCGCGAGGAAGTACTCGATGCGTCCTGCCGCATTTCGCACAGTTGTTGCGCTCCAGTGAAGCCACGCGCTGCTGCGGTCCCCGCGGATGGCGCGGCTGTCCGACTCGATCGAATCGACGGCGCTGTTCCACAGCGGCTGGAACAGGTCGAAGACGCGCGTGAACTCGGTGGGGTCGAGGTAGGCCGCGACCGGCATTCCAACGAGCCGGCTCGACTCGACGCGCATCAGGGCGGCCATCCTGGGATTCACATCGATGATCCGCATGTCGGTGCCGACCCGCACGATGCCGAGCGGGGCGTGGGTGACGATCTCGTTGAGCAGGCTGTTGCGTCGCGCGAGCTGGTTTTCCGCCTCCTGGCTCTTGGCGAGCAGCGACAGAGAATCCCGATGCGAGAGGACCTGGCTCCCGACCAGAAGGAGCCCAATGCTCCCGGCCATCACGGTCTCGAACCGGTCTAAGACCTGGTCGCCGGTAGCAAGCTTGATCGCCGTGATAGCGGCGGCCAGCACAGCCACCCATGGAAGCACCAGCTGCCACAGCTCGATCGGGCCTTCGACTTTTACTTTCTCGGCGGCGGTCGCGGGCCAGATGGGGGCAAGGGCGATCATCAGATAGCCGATCACCCAACCCGAATCCAGGAGGCTGCCGATGACGCCGTAGGTCCCGCTTGCGGTGAGATACGCGAAAGCGCTGTCTGCGAAGGCCGCCGAGGCAAGTCCGCCCAAGAGCAGGAACAAGCTGCCCAGCTCCGACCTCCGGGCTCGGCGCAGGGCAAGCACGAGAACCGTGATCGTGATGATGTCTGAGACCGGATAGGCCAACCCGATCAACCGGGCGGGAGGTGACGCCGTGGACGTGTCGTAGACCCTGCCGAGCCCGAGCGCCCAGGCCACGAACAGAAGCGAGAGGGCGATTAAGGCGCCCGCCAGAAGTGCTTCACCTCGCGTGGTCAGACGCGACGGCGCCGACGTGAAAGCAAACACTCCCACGAGCGCGAGAGGGATGGCCAGCAAGAAACCCACGTCGGCCGCGGAGGGAAACGGGACGTGGACGCCCATCCCGACCTCATAGACCGACCAGACAACTTCGCCGGCGCACCAGCTTGCCGAAGACGCCGCGAAGAACGTCCAGGCGAGTCGGGTCCGGTTCGACGTTCGAGCCGCGGCGAGCCCGCAGCTGATGGCCGCGATCAGCGCGGCCACGGCTTCGCCGATGTCGTCGACGGCTACCGTCGCCGTGTCGCCACCGATACGTAGCGCGGTCCAGACGACGAACGCCGCGGCCAGCAGCGCGGCGGCGGTGGCCGCGATCGAGAATGCGCGCCAGTCTCGAAAACCGAATCCGGTGACGACTGGAATCGCTGCTGCCGGAGGCGAGGACAAGACGCCGGCCGGAGGCGCAGGGCGCAGGACCGGAGCGAACGTCGGAGAAGGGGATCTCGCCACTACTTCACGACCTCCACGTTAATTCATCCGATTTTCAATTAACATGAGTGGGGCAGTACTTGTAGCACAGCCGCGAGGGGTGAAGCACGGCTTAGTGGGGGACAGTGCCAATCAAGTCAACAGGCGCAGAGCGCGATTTGGATCGCGCCGATGGGACCGGGGATAAGCTCGAAGCACCAGGCTTGGCGGCCGCGGTCGCGACGATCGGGGTTGTGGCTGCCGCCCTTTTTCTGGTGGTGCTGCCCGCGGCGATCGCTCTGCGCGTCCTCTCACTGCCGGTCGGATTGTACGAAGCCGGACTCGGATTTCTCGGCGCTGCGGTAGGTGGGGTGAAGCTGATTGCGATGGCGTGTGCCGTCGGGGGGCGCTTGTCGGCCGCCCACCCGGCGGGTCCGGCCATCGCCGCCACCCCCGATTGAGCCTCTACTCGGAGCCCTCCGCGGCGCTGGTCTGCGCCGCAAAGGAGGTGATTTGAATGCGAAAGCTCATGTTTGCCGCCATCCTGGCGACGATCCTGGTGCTGGTCTTGTCGCTCGGCGTCGGTGCTGAGAACATCCCTGGCTGCTGCCACTAACCCGCAGGAATCGTCAATTCAACTTTGTCAACTGACAAATAGTCAGATAAGCTGACGTTATGTCAGAGGTGGAAACACACCCGCCAGGCGGAGACGGCCCGAGGCCGATCGGGAAGGCAACCTCGGGCCGTCGTGGGCGCCGTCGTGGCGTCGAGATCAAACCGGGCACCGTGAAGCAGGCAAGGGCTGATGCGGGATTGAGCCTGGCGCAGGTCGCCGGGGACGAGATCAGCCGCACCGCCATCTACTTCGTGGAGACGGGCAAGGCGAAGCCTTCGATGGAGACCCTCAAGCTCATCGCGGAGCGGACCGGGCGCCCGTTGGACTATTTCCTCACCCGGCCGAGCACCACGGAAGCTCGTTCCACCGTCACCACCGCCGAGCTCGAGCGCCTGATCGCGACCGGTGACCCTCGGGGCGCGCTGGCCGCGGGTGAGGCTCTGCTTGCTTCTGAGCGCGACCAGGAGCTCGTGGCGCGGATCAAGTTCCAGATGGCCACCGCACACCTCCGACTTGCGCAGTGGGTGCCGGCACGGCGCCTTGCATCGACCGCCAGGGCGCATTTCGAGCGGTCGGGCGATATGCTCATGACTGCCGAGTGCCTCGGCAGCGAAGCGTCGGCGGCTTACATGATGCAGGACCCAGGTGCGCTTGCCCTCGCTGAGGGTGCGCTCGAGACGTGCAGGTCCTTGAACCCGATTCCGAGCCTGACCGAGAGCCGCCTGCTGGGAGTGCTCGGTGGCGTCCATGCCGCCAACCACCGCTGGGAGTCCGCGATCAAGGCCCTGGAACAATCCATCGCGATGGGAGACGTGATCACTGATCTGCGCCGGCTGTCCATTCTGTACAGCAACTTGAGCTTTGCCTACCAGGAGCTCGGCAACATCAACCAGGCGACGCATTACGCCCAGCGTGCGATGACTCTTCTCGAGACCCTCAACGACAGAATCTCCCTTGCGCGCACCGAGAACAATCTTGGAGTGATGTTGCTTCGTGGTGGTGAGGTGGCAAGGTCGCGCAGCCATTTCGAACGAGCCCTCAAGCTTTTTGAAGATGCCAGGTCAGACCATGCATCCAAGGCCGCTCTCCTGCTGAGTTTTTGCGAGCTGGAGCTTGCCGAGTCCAATCTCGAAGAAGCTCATCGCTTCGCAAACGAGGCTTTGAAATCGGCCAGTCAGAACTCAGCGGTCGGATCAATGGCTGACGCGCATGCTTGGCTTGGGCTCGTAGCGGACGCAAGGGGAGATGACTCCACTGCCGACGCTGAATTCGCCGCCGCGTTCGATGTCCTGGGGCAACCCGGCGTATCGCCGGACCTGGTCAGCCGCACCTACGCGCGCTATGCCGACATCCTCGAGGCCCGAGGGGACGTGGTCGGCGCTGTTCAGCAGCTCAAGCGGGCGCTTGCTTCACGCTCCAACCACATGGCTATCGAAGCGAGTTACGCGACAGCCTGACCGCCGCTCAGGGCGCCGGGCGCGCGCAGGGCGCATTAAAGCTGGCGCGCGCAGGGCGCATTAATGCCGCTGCGCGTACTCCAGCGAATCGACCAGCGCCAGCAGCGATGCTTCGATGATGTTGCTCGAGCAACCGACGGTGGTCCAGCGCTTGAGCCCTTTGCCCGACTCGACCAAGACCCGCGTCGTCGCCGCCGTTCCCGCGTCGCCGTCGAGGATGCGGACCTTGTAGTCGTGAAGGGTCACCCCCCGCAGCCGTGGAAACCGAGGACTGAGCGCCTTCCGCAGCGCCGCATCGAGCGCGTTGACCGGACCATTTCCTGACGCGGCCGTGTGATAGACGGTTCCGCCGACCTCGACCTGCACCGTCGCCTCCGCATTCACCGAGTCGCCGTTCTTCCGGACGCTCGTCGTGAAGTCGGCCACTCTCCAGGGGGCCTCGTATCCCGGCTGCAGGCGGCGCACCAGCATCTCGAACGAAGCGTCGGCGGCCTCGTATGAGTAGCCGCGGTGCTCGAGCTCTTTGAGGTGCTGTACCAGCCACCTCGTTTGCGGGTCGTCGCGGTCGAGCTCCAGGCCAAACTCGCGCGCCTTTGCGAGCACGTTTCCACGACCCGACAGCTCGGACACGAGGACCCGCGGCTCGTTGCCGACGACGCTGGGGTCGATGTGCTGGTAGGAATCCTTGTGGCGGAGGACCGCCGCCACGTGCTGGCCTCCCTTGTGCGCGAAGGCACCATGGCCGACGAATGGCTGCTGGAGCGGCAAGGCGAGGTTCGCGATCTCGGCGACGGTACGTGAGAGCTCCGTGAAACGCGCCAGCGAAGCGGCCGGAAGGGCTTCATGTCCGAGCTTGAGGACCAGGTTGGCCACGACCGAGACCAGGTTGGCGTTGCCGCAGCGCTCGCCGTATCCGTTGATGGTGCCCTGCACCATGTCCGCGCCTGCCTGCACACCCTCGAGCGAGTTGGCGACGGCCAGCTCGCAGTCGTTGTGGGTGTGAATTCCGACTCGAACCGGACGGTCCAGATCCGCCAGCGCCCCGCGCACGGCCTCGACGCCGCGCCGGATCTCTGGCGGCATGCTGCCTCCGTTCGTGTCGCAGAGCACGATCCAGGACGCACCCGCGCGCGCGGCTGCCAGGCACACTTCGAGCGCGTACTCCGAGTCCCGGCCAAAGCCGTCGAAGAAGTGCTCCGCGTCGAAAATGAGCTCCCGTCCGAGGCCGACGCCGTAGGCCACGGATTCTTCGACCATGGCAAGGTTTTCGCTGGGCGTGGTCTGAAGGACGGTGGTCACCTGCCATGGATCACTCTTGCCGACGAGCGTCCAGACCGGCGCCGCGCTTTCGGTCAGGGCCCGGAGGTTGGCGTCGTCCTCGCAGCGGCCGTTGGCACGGCGCGTGGCTCCAAAAGCGGCGAGCTTCGCCCGCTTCAGCGGGTGCTTGGCGAGGCTGGCGAACAGCTCCTCATCCTTTGGGTTCGACCCGGGGAAACCACCCTCCACGTAGTCGAAGCCGAGCCCGTCGAGGGCGCGGGCGATCCGCACCTTGTCGGCGGCCGAAAAAGACACGGCCGGACCCTGCGCCCCATCGCGCAACGTCGTGTCGTAGATGACGATCCGCCGGCTGGACATAAAAAAACCTCCCGACCCTGTTGCCGGGAGGTCCAACGACTCGAGCGGAGTGCGCTAAGTCGGGGGACCTCCCCGGATAATCGCGATCGCAATTCCGTGCCTGATGGACATCGGTCGAAAGCCTAGGGCATCGATGGGGGTCGTTTATGGATTCAAGCACCAATTTGTCAATGGAGACTTAGTGGGGGGCTGACAGGTCTCGGGTTCGGACGCTGACCTCCATGGAACCGGTCGCCGAGCCGATGTAGATGCCCCGCGTGGGTGCGGCATCGCTGTAGTCGCGGCCCACGGCGAGCCGGACGTGATGCTCGGCGGCGCGCACAGGATGGGTGGCGTCATATCCGATCCAGCCGCGCCCCGGCACCCATGCCTCAGCCCAGGCATGCGATGCGGTGGTGGCCGCACCCGGTGCGTGGATGTACCCGCTCACGTACCGCGCGGCCACCCCCATCGTGCGGGCGACGGCGATGAACAGGTGGGCAAAGTCCTGGCAGACTCCCGCACGCAAAGCGAGCACCTCGTCCACCGAGCTGTAGACCGTCGTGACTGCCCGGTCGTAGGCGAACTCGCGGCTGATCGCCAGCGTCAGGTCGTCCAGCGCCTGCTCGACGGAGGAACCGGAGCTCGGATCGGCGATCCGGTGCCGGCTCGCGAGCTCCCGGATCCCGGGCACGTCCTTCACCGGCGAACGGAAGCGCAAGAAGTCGTGCACCAGGTCTTCTCCCGGGTCGGCGTCGAGCCCGCCGCCCGTCTCCACGACCGAGCGGCTGGTCACGCTCAAGCTCGTGTGCGGCCGGACGAGGTTGAAGTAGTGCACGTCGTTCCCGTACCCGTCGCGGTAGGTACCGGGCTTGATACCCGAGCTGATCTCCAGGTGAAACTCGCGGCAGCGTTGACCGTTGCCGTCCATCGGCCGAAGGCGCACCTCCATCACCGTCTCGGCGATCGGGCCCGAATATCGGTAGCGGGTGGCATGGACGATCTCGAGCCTCATCGTGCGAGCGTGCTCATGGCGCGCCTGTTCATTGTTGCTGCTGGGGCATGGCGCGGCCCTCATCGCCGATCACGTTCGCTGGGACCTTGCTCGGGTGGAAGTAGGTCGCGCGCATGGCGAGCTCGAGCTGCCGAAGCACGTCCCGGCACTCGTTCTCGAACTCGCGCGGGTGTTCGGCGACCAGGTCCGTGCCGGCTTCGACGAACATCGAGTGCAGCCGCGACAGCAGGCGGCGCGGCTTGGAGTGGCGTCCAGGGCCGTCGATCCTCGAAACGGAGTCCAGAGCGACCTGCGCGGAGAAGCGCGCCGAACGCGGCAGAGCCGGGTCCAGCAGCAGGCAATCGATCACCCGGTCGGCAATCACCCCGCCCGAGTAGCGCGCCTGGTATGACTCGAAGGCGAAGCACGACTTCAGGACGGCCGACCACTCGAGCGCATCCTCAGGCGTTTCCGCAAGCTCCGCCGACTTGCGCGTGACGATCGTCATCACGTTGGCCGTGCGCTCGACGAACTTGCCCAGGCGGACGAAGTCGCGCGCCTCGTCGTGCTGCATCGTGTCCATGAGCAGGCCGTCGACGAGCCTGACGCTCAGCTGCACGTCCGTTAGAAACGGGTAGAGGTCGGGCTCCCATCTCGGTGCCTGGACGCGCCAGTGCAGGGCGTTGACCTGCTCGTAGAGCTCCGAGGGAAGTGAGGGGCGGACTGCCTGGGCGGCCAGCCGGGCCGCCGCCACACTGGCCCGCACGGACGGTCCAAGCGAACCCGTGACGATCAGCTCGACCGCCTGGTCCCGCCCGCTCGTGTCGCTGCCGCGCCACCCGGCGAGCTCCATGAAACGGGTCCAGAACTCGGGGCCCGGCTCGTCGGTGCGGTCGAGGGAGAGCGAGACGTGCACGCCCAGGATGCGGGCGAGGTGGTCGGCGCGCTCGAGGTGCCGTCCGAGCAGGGTCAGCGATGTGGCGGCCCGGCTAAGCATCCGAACCATCCGCTGCGTCTTCGGCCATGACCCATGTGTCGCGGCTCCCACCGCCCTGTGAGCTGTTGACGACCAGCGAGCCGGCCTTCAGGGCGACTCGCGTGAGGCCGCCGGAGGTCACGTACACGTCGGGACCCGTCAGCACGAACGGTCGAAGGTCCTGGTGGGTGCGGCGCAACCGCCCGCCGTCGAAGATCGGCTGCACGGAGAGCGCGACCACCGGCTGGGCGATGAAGCTCCGCGGGCGCGCGGCGATGCGCCGCGCGAACTCTTCTTGTTCCACTTTTGTCGACTCCGGCCCGATCAGCATCCCGTAGCCGCCGGACTCGTCGACTGTCTTGACCACCAGGTCCTTCAGGTGCTCGAGGACATACCGGCGGTCGGCGTCGAACGCACAGAGGTAGGTCTCGACGTTGGGGAGGATCGGGTCTTCGCCCAGGTAGTACCGGATGATCTTCGGCACCAGCGCGTAGACGGCTTTGTCGTCAGCGACCCCGTTGCCGAGGGCGTTCGCGATCGCGATGTTTCCAGCGCGGTAGGCATTGACCAGTCCCGCCACACCGACCAGCGACTCCTGGCGACCGAAGATCGGGTCGAGCCAGTGGTCGTCGAGCCGCCGGTAGATGACGTGAACCGGCTTCAGACCGCGCGTTGTGCGCATGAACACGTGGTCCTGGTCAACGACCAGGTCGGTACCTTCCACCAGCTCGATCCCCATCTGCTTGGCGAGGTAGAGGTGCTCGTAGTAAGCGGAGTTGTTGATGCCCGGCGTGAGGAGGACCACCGTGGGGTCGTCCACGCCGGCTGGCGCAAGCCACCTGAGGTGGCGCAGGAGCTCGTGCACGTAGCCCTCGACAGGCCTCACCGGGTGGCCCGCGAAGAGATCGGGCACCACCCGCTTCATGACGTGGCGGTTGGCCAGCACGTACGAGACGCCGGACGGCGTGCGAAGGTTGTCCTCGAGCACGAAAAAGTCGCCCCTCTGGTCGCGGACCAGGTCGATGCCGGCGATGTGGCAGTGGATGCCGTGCGGCACTGGCAGGCCCTCGATCTCCCTCAGGTACTGGGGGCTGGTCAGCACGATCTCCGGCGGAATGGCGCGTTGGTGAAGGATGAGCTTGCGTCCGTACACGTCGTCGAGGAATAGGTTGAGGGCCGCCAGGCGCTGCTTGAGCCCCGCTTCGAGGCGCCGCCAGGTTCCGGCCGAGATGATCCGCGGGATGATGTCGAACGGGAAGACTTTTTCCGTTCCCTGAGCGTCCGGGTAGACGGCAAAGGTGATCCCGTGGTTGCGGAACATTTCGATCGAGAGGCCGTGCCGCCGGGCGAGCTCCTTCGGACCCAGGCGGTTCAGCTGCTCGTAGAGCAGGCGGTAGCCAGGTCTCGGCCGCCCCGGGGCCGCAAGCATTTCGTCATAGAACCCGTTGCTCTCATAGCCGTCATCCAGCGAAGTCAACTGGTTCCATCCTTAACGCCGCTCTGCGCGGAATTCACGGAGGCCACCGCTATAGTGTCTGCGCCATACCGAAATCAAGCAAAACGATCAAGTTACGGGTTGGCTGCGAGTTCAGCTACGGCGTGAGCGCTCCAACTCCCACCACCGTCCAGGTCCGGCCGCGCTCGGACTCCAGCCACCACCTGGTCAGCGAGTCGTGGGCGACCACCCCTTCTGTGCCGGTGGATGAGTACAGCGATATCTACGGAAACCCTGTCAAGCGCTTCGTCATGCCCGTGGGCGAGGTGGTGCTGCGCTACGACGCCATTTGCGCCGTCCCCGACGAGCCCGACCCCGATCCTGCGGCGGCGGCGCAAACGCCGGTCGAGGAGCTGCCTGGTGAGCTCCTACATTTCACCCTGCCCAGCCGCTACTGCCTGTCGGACCAGCTGATGGGGATGGCCTGGGAGCTCTTCGGTCAGACGGCGCCAGGTGCAGCCCGCGTGCAGGCCATCTGCGACTGGGTGCACGACCACATCCAGTTCAAGTACGGGACGAGCAATCCGCTGACCACGGCCGCCGACGTGTTGCGGGACCGGATCGGGGTTTGCAGGGACCTGACCCACGTCGCGATCAGCTTCTGCCGCGCGTTGAACATCCCGACCCGCTACGTTTTCGGCTACCTGCCAGACCTGTATGTGCCTATCGATCCCGCCCCCATGGATTTCGCCGCCTGGATGGAGGTCTGGCTGGGGGACCGTTGGTGGACGTTCGATCCCCGCAACAACACGCGCCGAGTCGGGCGCGTTTTGATCGGACGCGGCCGCGACGCCCTCGACGTGGCGATGATCACGACCTTCGGGCCCGCGGCCTTCCGCTCCATGACCGTCTGGGCCGACACGGCCAAGGACTCGTGATGATCGAGCCTTCCGCGGTCGACTGGGCGGCAGCGAGCCGGGTGTCGTATCTCGTGCGCCAGACCTTCCGGTACGAGTACTCGGAGCCGATCCACGAGCTGAATCACCGACTCGTCGTGATCCCGCCCGAGCGGTTTGGCGACCAGGTCCGGCTCCGCCACGACCTCTCCGTCTCCGGCGAAGGGGTCCGCTTTGTGGATCGGACCGATCGCTTTGGGAACATGGTCTTCGACGTGTTCGCGCCTCGTATTTCGAGGGCGATCGAGTTCGTGGCCGAGGCCACGGTGGAACGCCACGCCGCGGAGCCCAACCGGCTTCCCGACGGCTGGCTCGCCGAAGGGTACCTGCTCGAACCGTCGCCGCTCACGGCCGCGGACGACCGCATCCGCCGGTCGGCTGAAAGGCTCGCGGCGTCCAGCGAATGGGGACTGCCCCTCGCCGACGGCATCAACGACTGGGTGTACCAATCAATGACCTATCAGTACGGGGTGACCGGGGTCCGGACCACCGCGGCCCAGGCCCTCGCGCTGGGTTCGGGAGTGTGCCAGGACTACGCGCACGTGATGCTCGCCGCGTGTCGAGCGTGCGGGCTGCCCTCGCGCTACGTATCCGGCCACCTGCTCGGCCAGGGAGGCACTCACGCCTGGGTCGAGGTCGTCCTGCCGACCAAGGACGGAACCGGCGATGCGATCGCCTGGACCTTCGATCCGACTCACGCGAGCCGGGGCGGCCTGGGCTACGTGACGATCGCGGTCGGCGGCGATTACTCGGACGTCGCGCCGACCTCAGGAACCTATGTCTCGCCGGCCACGGGACGCCTCGTCAGCACCAAGCGCGTCACGCTGACGGGCCTCGACCGCGCAGGTTGAGCGAACGGACGGGACCGGTGATCCGGTCCCGTCCTCTGATTACATCGCCGGGTGGATTTCGTAGACCGTGATCTTGCCGCCCGAGTGCAGCACCGGGCACGCCTTGGCCAGGTCGACGGCTTTGTCGAGCGAGTCCGCCTTGACGATCGAGTAGCCGGTGGCCGGCGTGCCGATCGCCCCGTCGTGAACGGTTCCACCGTCCGAGACGTTCTTGGCGTGCGGGCCGAACGGGTTGCCTGCGTCGACGACCTTGTCGCCGAGCTTGCCGAACCAGGCGCCCCAAGCCTCCATCATCTTGGCTCGCTCGGCATCGGTCGTGGCTATGCCGCCGCCCGTGTACAGCAGTACGAAATTCGCCATCTCTGATCTCCTTCGTGAGTGAATGTCGCGGTTGCAGGCTCTCTATTACGACGAACGAGGTGACCGTTTTTCGACAGCCACGTTGCGCGCAAGCGGCGATAAGGATGGGACCGGTTGAATTCTTATGAATTCCTCACGCAACGCTTATATAGCTCTTGAAATGAACGGTTCCCGGATTCTCGTCGTGGAGGACGACGGCCGGCTGGCCGCGACCCTCGATCGCCTGCTGACCGCCGAGGGCCACCATATCGAGGTGGTCGGAGACGGCCTGCAGGCGCTCCGGCTGGCTCGCGAGCAGCCTTTCGACCTCGTCGTGCTCGACGTCATGCTCCCGAGCCTCGACGGGGTCGGCGTCTGCCGCCGTCTCCGTGCGACCGCGCAGGTGCCCATCCTCATGCTCACGGCCTTGAGCGGCACGGATGATCGCGTGCGAGGCCTCGACGCCGGCGCCGACGACTATCTCGTCAAGCCCTTCGCGTACGAGGAGCTGCTCGCCCGGGTGCGCGCCCTGCTGCGCCGATCCGGACCTCAAGATCATCTGCGATTTGCCGACCTGCTCCTTGAGCCGCCGAGCCGAGGCGCGTGGCGCGGCGGGCGTTCGATGAGCCTCACCGCCACCGAGTTCGAGCTGCTGCAGCACTTCATGCGACATCCACGCCAGGTCCTGACGCGCGATCAGCTCCTGGAAGCGGTGTGGAAGGGCGAGCCCGAGACCGACAACGTGGTCGCCGTGTACGTCGGCTACCTGCGGCAGAAGCTGGAGGAAGGCGGCGAACCGCGGCTCTTGCACACGGTGCGCGGCGCCGGCTACGCCCTGCGCCAATAGTGTCGTTACGGGTCCGCCTAGCCTTGTTCGGCGCAGCCGTGGTGGCGCTGACGCTGGTCCTGTTCGGCTCCCTTCTGTACACGCTGCTGGCTCACGGGGCGACGACGAACCAGGACGACGCGCTGCGCAACCGGGCCAGCGAGGCCGTTGCCTCACTGAACGCCGCGGCCGGCATCACGCCCCGCGCGTCCATTGCCCCGGCAGACCTCCGAACCAGCACCGACGTTTTCGTCGAGGTGCTCGATCCGACCTGGACGGCCATTTACTCGACCGCACAGCTGAACGGTTCCGCGCCGATCCCGTCGGCGCGGTTTCGCGTGACCGCGACTGAGGTTTTCGGCGGGTATTTCGACACCGAGCAGGGCTTGCGCCTCTTCGCGTTGCCCTTCAACGGTGGATACGTGCTCACGGGACAGTCGACCCGGGTTCTTCAGTCGAACCTTTCCGGCGTGCTCGGGTTTCTCATCATTTCGGGAGTCCCGACCCTGATCGCGGCGCTCGCCGCGTCCTGGCTCGTGGCCGGTCGCGCCCTCAAGCCGTTGAAGGACGTCGCCGGCACGGCCGACGACATCGGTCGGGCGCGGGACTTCGGGCGGAGGCTGCCCCAGCGCCGGAGCCGTGACGAGGTCGCCTTGCTTTCAACGAGCTTCAACCGGATGCTCGACCAGCTCCAGGATTCGTATGAGTCGCAGCGGCGATTTGTCGCGGACGCCTCGCACGAGCTGCGCACCCCGCTGACCACGATCCAGGGCAACGCGGGCCTGCTCGCGCGAGGTCCCGCCGTCTCCGACGAGGTGCTGCGCGCGGCGGCGGCGGACATCGCGGCCGAGACGGCGCGAATGACGCGACTCGTCGATCGGATGCTCACGCTGGCCCGGGCAGACTCGGGGCTCGCGCTCGAGCTCGCTTCAGTCGAGCTCGGCCAGGTTGTGGTCGAAGTCTGCCGCCAGGCGCAAACGGTGCACCCTCACCGCCAGGTGGAGAGCGTCGCGGGCGTCGCCACCATCGCCGGTGACGAAGATGCGATCCGGCAGCTGATCTGGATCCTTCTGGACAACGCGCTGCGGCATGCGCGCTCGCGCGTGTCGGTCACGGTCGCGATCGAAGGCGCCTGGGCGCGTCTGACTGTCGCCGACGACGGGCCTGGCATCGCGGTCGACGAACGCGAGCATGTCTTCGAGCGCTTCTATCGGTCCGACCGCTCACGGACCGGGCATGGCGCAGGCCTCGGTCTCTCGATCGCGCGCTGGATCGTCGAGCAGCACCGAGGTCGCATCCTCGCCGGCGAGGGAGAGCTGGGCGGGGCTGCGATATGGGTGGACCTACCGCTGCAATGACGGCGCGGAGAGGGTAGGCAGCTCTCCAACTCTTACGTCGCTCTTAGCTTTGACCGCGACGCTCAATACATGTACGACATCGCCCCGGATCATGCGATCGGTCTCTACGCCGGACTCGTTGCGCTGCCGCTTGCGCTGATCGCGATCAGACTGCGACCGGGTCGCCACCGCGCGCCTGGAACGGTGCTCGGAGCCTCAGTCCTGATGGCGATGGCGGGGGCGATTCACCTCGGCCTCATCGCCACTCATCCCAACGAGCCTCTGACAGCGCTTCTGTTCCTGGCGAACGGCACCGGTTACATCGCGCTCTCGCTCGCGTTCACGTGGCGCTGGTGGCGCGTCGCGTCGGTATCGCTGCTGGTCGCGACCCTCCTGGGTTATCTCGTGTGGATCGCGATCGGCCTCGACTCGCCGGACCAGGTGGCTCTGGCAACCAAGCTCCTGGAGCTCACCGCCCTGGGTCTCGTCCTGGTACCGGCTCGCGGCGAGCTAAAAGCGCATCGCACATGGCGTTGGGCTTCGCTCGGCGTCGCGGTGCCGCTGCTGACCATCGTCACGACCTCGACCGTCTGGATCGTAGACCTCGCCCGCCCCAGCCCCCAGCACTCTCACGCCGGCGCCGTACTTCAGGCCACGAACCAGGTCGCCACCCCGAAGCAGGTGGCGGCGGCGGCCCAGCTCTACGCCGCCACGAAGGCCGCCATCCTCCCTTACGAGGACTGGCACAAGGCGTGGGCCGCGGGCTATCGACCCGGTGGCAACCTCGGAGGGTCGACACACTGGATGAACCAGCGCTATGTGGACGCCGGCTACGTCATGGATCCAAACCGTCCGCAGGGCCTGGTCTACGCCGACACGAAGGGCGGACCTGTGCTCATCGGCGCGATGTTTCAGATGAAGCACATCGGCCAGTTCGGTCCGGACCCGGGAGGCCCGCTCACCGCCTGGCATCAGCACGAGAACATCTGCGTCTCGCCAATCTTCTTGGAGTTCAGCCTCATGACTCCGTTCGCGACCTGCCCGCTCGGCGCGATCGACCTCAGCGTCTCTCCGATGCTCCATGTCTGGATCGTCGACAACCCGAACGGTGGACCTTTCGCCGTCGACATCGACCCGAAGGTGTTGAAGTCAATTGATCGCTCCTGAGCCCGCGGTCAACACATCGGACCGGCCTGAGGCCGCTTTCGTATTGCTCCTCATGCAGGCAATGCTCTGGACCGTCGCCGGAATCTCGGCTCTCCCCTTCGTGATCGCAGGGGAGGTGTTCATGCTCGGCCTGGGCCTGGCTTCGCTCTTGCTCGCGCTCGCCACCTGCCTGCTGGCGATCGGCATCCTTTGGCGGCGGAGCCGGGCTCGACGGTGGGCCATGCGGTTGGAGGTGACCTGCCTCGCGGGCTCGCTGCTCCTTCTGCTCCTGCCCCTGGGCGCCAACCACGGCCCCGTGGCGTTGATGACGAACGTGGTGCTGCCGGGCGCGTTGATCGTGCTGCTGCGAAAGCCTCGGGAGGCGTTTACGTAGAGGCGCGGACCGAAAGCCGCGTCTCTAGCCGCGCGAGGCGAGTCGCCCCTTTCGCGTGAGAGCTTCATCCGCGTCGTCGGTCGTCACGACGCGGCGCCGGAAATTCCGAAGCGCGAACCGGTCGCACGCGGTCTCCGCCGCCGAGGCCTTGCCGAGCACCTCGTGCAGATACCAGTGCATCCACTCGTGGCAGTAGAGGAAGCGCAGCACGTCACGGCGACCACGAAACAGAACCGTCTCGGACGCCCATGCGAACCGCATGCCTTCCCCGCGCTTTCGGTGGGCGGCGAAGATCACCGGCTCCTTGAACGGCCGGAACGGAATCGGGACCTGCAGCACGATCCTGCGCTCCTCGAACTCGCAGCGGGCGGCCAGGTGGGGGTGGGTCCTGTAGCGCAGGGGTTTGATCACGACCTCGTAGTCGCAGCGGGGTAGGCCTTCCAGCGCCCGCCTTGCTTCGGCGCCGGTGTAGCCGGGCAGCTCGCTTCGGACGGCCATGGCGGAACAGGGTACGCCCAGCCCGGGTGAGCCGATGGCTCCGGCCCGCATAGACTGGCTCGACGTCTCGAATCCGGCGCCTGGTCGGGCGCGCCCAGAAGACGCTGCTGTTTCGAGTCATCACCGCTTACAACGAGAGCCAGGCGGGCAACTACGCCGCCGCGCTGGCCTTCGCGGCGTTTCTCGCCATGTTTCCGATGATCCTCGGAGCGCTCTCGATCATCGGCCTCGCGATCCGGGACCCGGCGACTGAGGTGAAGTTTCAGAACCTCGTCCTGCAGCTCTTTCCCGGCAGCGCCCAGCCTGAGCTTCAGAGCGCGATCCATGGCGTCAGGCAATCGGCCGGCTGGTTTGGAATTGTCTCCCTCCTCGGCCTTGTTTGGAGCGCAAGCGGAGTCTTGGCCACGATGGAGTTCGCGCTGACCCAGATCTTTGGCACCAAGCGGCGGGCGATGCACCGGCAGAGGCTCATGGGCTTCGTGATGATGCTGCTGCTGGTGCTCGCCGTGGGTATCACCGTCGCGGCGAATGCCGCGGCCGCGTACCTCTCGTCGTACATCCCCTTCGCGTGGGTGCTGAGCTTTGTGATCGGCGCCGTTGTGATGGTCGTGCTCCTGGTCCTGCTGTACCGATTCGTTCCGAATCGCAAGTTCAGGCTGCGCGACGTGCTGCCTGGCGCGCTCCTCGCCGGCGTGCTCATCGAGGCGTTGGCGCTCGGATTTCCGCTCTATGCGCGCTTTGCCGGAGGGTTCAACACGTACGGCGCTCAGTTCGCCCTCTTCTTCCTGCTTGCGACCTGGCTGTACTTGCTCAGCCAGCTGCTGCTGCTGGGAGCCGTATACAACCGGTTCCTCCTCGAGCGGCCGGTGACCAAGGGCCTTGTCGCAAGTCCCGCCGAACAGGCGCCGGCAGCCGAGGCTCGGCCTTCGATCGAAGGCTCCACGCACTAACGTTGCGTGTGGCGTGTTGAGAAGCCTGCTGCTCTGGTGCGCTCAGAATCCCTGGCTTTCGACGCACGTGCCCAGCTGGACGTTTGCGCGGCGGGCGGTCAAGCGGTTCATGCCAGGGGAGGAGCTGGAGGCGGCCCTGAGGGCCGCGGCCGAGTTCAAGGCGCAGGGTGTCGGGTCGCTTCTCACGAGACTGGGCGAGAACGTCAAGGACCTCTCTGAAGCCCGCCAGGTGGTCGAGCACTACGAATCCGTGTTTGCCAAGGTGGCGCAGGCGGGCCTGGACGCGGAGGTCTCGGTCAAGCCGACCCAGCTCGGGCTAGACATCGACCCCGCCGCGGCGTACGCGAACCTCGAGCGGCTCGCCCGGGCGGCCGCGAAGACAAAGAGCTTTCTATGGATCGACATGGAAGGGAGCGCCTACACCGAGGCAACGCTGGACCTCTACCGCAGGTTGCGAGCGGATCACCCCCGGACGGGCATCGCGGTGCAGGCCTACCTTCACCGGACGGTTGACGACATCGTCAAGCTGCTGCCTGTCAAACCGGCGATCAGGCTGGTGAAAGGCGCGTACGCCGAACCGAGCACGATCGCATTCGCAGCCAAAAAGGACGTTGATGCCAACTACCTGGCGCTGTGTTCACTCATCCTGCCGCAGGTCAAGCAGGGAAAGGCGCGGTTGGTCCTCGCCACGCACGACGTCGAGCTGATCGCGCGGATCTCTCGCTTTGGTCAAGCCCTCGGCCTCGAGCGTTCTCAGCTGGAGGTCGCCATGCTCTACGGAATCCGCGCCGACCAGCAGGTGCGGCTCGCTCGCGAAGGCTACGCGGTCAAAGACCTGATCTCATATGGAGATTCCTGGTACGCGTGGTACGTGCGCAGGCTCGCCGAGCGGCCGGCCAACGTTCTCTTCGTCGCGCGCCAGCTCTTCTAGATTCGCGAGGACCTCAGGCGGCTACGATCCGGTGGCGGTTCTGGCTCACGATCGTCTGGGTGCCCGATGAGGTCGCGACGGTGAGTGTCACCGAGTAGTCGCCGTAGCTCGCGCCTGAGCTCGGGAGCTTGCCATTCGTGCAGGTGCTCGGGATGACCACCTTCATTGTGGCGGTGTTGCCGGCGCCCACGCTGTTGGGCGAGAACGTGATGCCGCTCGCGTCGTACTTCTCGCCCACATGCTCGAGCCAACCTCCCTTGACGGAGGCGAGGGTCAACACGGCCGAGACTGACCGGATCTGCACCGTGCTCGAGGTGCCATTCCGAGCGTCGATCGCGGCGTGAATGGCATAGGTGAGGTCGTTGGCGGCGGCTGGACATACATAAGACTGATCGACCGACGCGCTGTCGAGCGTAAACGTCGAGGGCGCGCCGAACCCGCAAGCGGTCACGATGCCGATGATCAGCACCAGGGGTGTGAGTTTGGCCGGCCTCGAGACTTCGCCCATCCTTCTATATAAGCTGCACCAGATGGGTCATCTCGACTCGCAGCGCTCGCTTCCGGTCTTCGGAGGCGACAAGATCGGGTTCAGCTCCATGGCGAAGAAGCTTAGGCTCGCGGCAGGCCAGAAGGTAGCCGTGCTGAACGCGCCGGATGGCTACACAGCGCTGCTCAGGCCCGGCCCAGCCGACATAGCCACCAGGCTGCTGCCAGTTCAGGGGTACGACGTCGTGCCGCTCTTCGTGAACAGCGCCGATGAGCTTCGGCGCCTCGGGCCCGACGCCATACGAGCACTCAAGCCGGACGGACTGCTCTGGATCACCTACCCCAAAGGGGCGTGACGCGTGGGGTCACCGATCTACCGGCTACTCCGTCGTGGACGAAGCGTGACGTGCTTGGAGACATCACGTCGATGACGGGTTACAAGCCCGTGGCGTTCGTGGCGATCGACGACAACTACACCGCCCTTCGATTCAAGCGAGCGTAGCGGCATCGATTTCGGGCGCGGGTGAATAGAATGCGGCCCGTGTCCATCGATCCCGAAGCCGGTCCTCGCTCCCACGGCAGCTTTTCGCAACGAGTGGCTGTCGTCGTCGGAGGGGGCAGCGGGCTCGGTCGCGCGGTAGCCAGGGCGCTGGCCCACCAAGGCGCGAACCTCGTCGTCGCCGATTTCGACGGACCCCGTATGGATCGCACGGTCGAGGACGTGCTCCGGCTCGGTACGTGCGAGGCGGCGATCGCGCTGTCGAGCGACGTGAGGAGCGATGCCTCGGTCCGTTCGCTGGCCCGCGACTCGCTCAAATCGATGGGGCGGGTGGACGTCGTCGTGAACGCGGCGGGGGTGCTGCTTCAGGGCAAGGTCGACAAGATCTCCGGCGACGACTGGACGTGGATGCTGGAGACGAACCTGGTTGGAGCGGTGCGCACGTCCGCCGCGTTCCTGCCACACATGATGGAACGAGGCTCAGGGCACATCGTCAATGTCGTTTCGTACGGCGGCCTCATGCCACGCGATCCAATGTCCTTGCCTTACGACACTGGTCACGCCGCCCTGGCGGTTTTCACCCAGGGGCTGGCGCAGCAGCTCCAGGGCACAGGGGTGAGCGCCTCGATCTTCTGCCCTGGAGCGAAAGGCCCTCGCATCGGGCAGAACACGCGCTCGCGCGGGGTCGGCCGCCTGTTCGGCGGTCCGGACAAGGGCGCCGACACGTCGATCACGCTCGAGCAATTGGCCGCCAACCTGATCGAAGGCATGGCGCACGGGCGATTCCTGATCCTCGGAGACCCGTCTGAGGCGCCGGCGTTCGAGGGCAGGTGGGACCACCTGGAGGTGCGGTGACCCGGTGAACGCGCCCACCGGCCTTCTGGCGAGCATCGGCATTTGCGTCGGCGCCGCGGCGCTGCTCGCGCTGGTCGGCTGGCGCTTCCGCCAGCCCCTGATCCTCGCCTATCTCGTGACCGGCGTGGTCATCGGTCCGCACGGGCTCAACTTCATCACGGACCAGGCGAGCATCGCCACCGTGGCCGAGATCGGACTGATTCTGCTGCTCTTCATCATCGGGCTGGAGATCGACATCAAAAAGCTCGCTTCAGCCGGCCCTGCGGTGCTGCTGACGGGGGCGCTGCAAGTTCCCATCTGCATCGGCCTTGGTCTCGGTTTCTTTTACTTGATCGGCATCCGCAACACGGGCGGAGACTACGCACTCGTCTACCTGGCCGCGTGCATGAGCCTCTCCAGCACTCTCGTGGTCGTCAAGCTCCTGAACGACAAGTACGAGCTCGACACATTGCCAGGACGCATCACGCTGGGCGTGCTGGTGATCCAGGACATGTGGGCGGTGGCCATGCTCGCGGTGCAGCCGAACCTGCTGAACCCCAACCTGCTACCTCTCGCGTTCTCGATCTGGCGCGGCGCGCTGCTCGTGGTCGGCGGTTTCGCAATCTCGAAATACATCCTTCCCCACCTGTTCCGCGCTGTCGCGAAGGCACCCGAGCTCGTCCTCGTCAGCGCCCTCGCGTGGTGCTTCTTCCTCGCCGGCGCTGCGAGCGTCATCGGACTCTCGCGCGAGATGGGAGCCCTCATCGCGGGAGTGAGCCTCTCGACCTTTCCCTACAACCTCGACGTCATGGCGAAGGCAGTGAGCCTTCGTGACTTCTTCGTCACCTTGTTCTTCGTCGCGCTCGGCATGCAGATCGAGATCCCGAGCCTTCACGTGGTCGAGATTGCTCTGGCTGCATCAGCTTTCGTGATCGTCAGCCGGCTTTCTGTCGTGCCCATCCTCTACGCGCTCAGGCTCGGCCATCGCGCGAGCCTGCTGCCCGCGATCAATCTCGCCCAGGTGAGCGAATTCTCCATCGTCATCGCGTCGCTTGGCCGGTCGTTTGCAAAACCGCAGATCGGCAGCGACGTGGTGACGATCGTGATCATGACCTTCGCGATCACGTCGGTCGTCTCGACCTACATGATCAACTCGAGCCACGCGGTGCAGCGCGTGCTGAGCAGGGGCCTGAAGCTGCTCCACATCCGGGATCTCGATGTGGGGGAGGCCGCCCCGGCGCGCAAGGAGTCCCGCTCGGAGACGGTGATCTTCCTCGGATTCTTCCGCGATGCCAGCTCGATCCTCTTCGAGCTCGAGAATTCGGGGTCGGCGGTCGAAGGCCAGCTCCTGCTCGACAAGGTCCTTGTCATCGATTTCAACCCCAAGGTCATGGCCGAGCTTCGCCGGCGCGGGATCAGCTGCGTCTACGGTGACGTCGCCCACGCGGACACGCTTCGTCACGCGGGCATCGATGACGCCGAGCTGGTCGTGTGCAGCATCACCGACGACGTGCTTCGCGGGACGAGCAACCTCCGGATGCTGCGAAACGCGCGCGCGACCTGTCCGACCGCGAAGGTGATGCTGACCACCGAGCACATCCCACATGCTCTCGAGCTCTACCAGGCGGGTGCCGATTTCGTCTACATTCCCAGGCTTCACTCCGCGTCCGAGATCGCTCGCATCCTGAGGGAGGGTCTTGCCGATGGCTTCGAGGCGGCGCGCGCAGCAGAGGTCGGGCGGCTGTCGACGAGAAAAGAGGTCCTCGGCTGAGGGTTCTGGCGGTCGCGGACGAAGTAGACGAATATCTCTATGGGGACAAGCTTCAGACGCTCAGGCCGGACTTCATCGTCTCGTGTGGAGACCTTCCATTCGACTATCTCGAGTATCTAGTCACCAGCCTCAACGTGCCTCTGCTCTACGTGCCTGGAAACCACGATCCGAACGTCAAGCCCGCCGATACGACATGGCTGCCCCTCGACCACCGGGTTCCGATACCGGGGCCTGAGGGTTGCGACAACGTCGACGGTCGAATCATGGAGGTGCAGGGGCTGCGTGTCGCGGGCCTGGGCGGAAGCCTGCGCTACAAGGACGGGCCGAACCAATACACGCAGGCCCAGATGCGATGGCGCGCGATCAACCTCGAGTTCAGGACGCGCCTGAAACGCGCCAGGTCAGCTCACAAGCTGGACGTTCTCATCACCCATGCACCGCCTTTCGGCATCACGGCGGCCGAGGACGCGGCACATGTTGGATTCGTAGCTTTCGACCGGATCATCGGCGACCTGCACCCGTTGCTGCTCGTCCACGGTCACATCCACCCTTACGGAAAGGTTCAACCTGAGCGGCGAGTCGACGGCACGCGAGTCGTCAACGCGATTCCGTCGCGTTTGATCGAACTCTAGAGACCGAGCGAGATCCCGACCCCCTCCGCACGAGCCCGGTCGTATACGAGCCGGGCGGCGGCCGCGTCCTCGACCGCATGGCCCGTGGACTTGTAAAGGGTGATCTCCGTCTCCGTCTGGCGGCCCGGCCTCGTGCCCGCCAGCACCTCGCCGACCTCCGTGAGGGTAGCCGCGTCAAGACCCTGCAGCTCGACGGCGCCGGCCGGCGGAGGTGTGGTCGCGGCGCCGCGCCACTCGACGAACACGCGGCCCGCGGCGATCGTCTCGGCATCCAGCTCCGGCCCCCATGTCCCGCCAACAGAGCTCACGTGAACGCCCGGCTTCAGCCACTCGCGCCGCAGGATCGGCTCGCGCGCATCGGTGCAGCACGCGACGACGTCGGCGCCGCGCACCGCCGCTTCGAATGACCGGGCGACGGTGGCGCGCTCATGCCGCGCCGCCAGGGCCTCCGCCTTGGCAGAGTCACGCGAGGCTATCCGTATCTCCTTGAAATCGCGGATCCGTGGAAACGTCTCGAGGTGCGAGCCGCCCTGGACGCCCGCGCCCAGGATCGCAAGGACCGAGGCGTCTTTCCTGGCGAGCGAGCGCGCTGCAACCGCCGCGGTCCCTCCTGTCCTGATCGCGGTGATGTACGTGCCGTCCATCACGGCAAGGGGAGCCCCCGTGTCCTCGTCGAAGATCGCGATCAGGCCCTGGTGCGAAGGCAGCCCACGTCCGTGGTTGGCGGGGAACACCGAGACGAGCTTCACCTCGAGCGCGATGCCGGGGACGTAACCGGGCATCGCGCCCAGGATTCCCCGATCGCCGACGCGGGCGCCGGCGCGCGGAGGGACAGACGTGATCCCCGAGGAGAACACGACGAGCGCTTTTCCCAACGCATCGAGCATTGCATCGACGTCGAGGAGTCGCTCGACGGCCGCCCGGCTGAGGTAAAGGAGCTCCGCCACCGCGGGCGATGATAGCTCCCAGACGGGATTTCCATGAGGCCCGCTCATCAATTTTCACGATGGCAGTTGGCGGGGGTGAGCGGTAGCCTCCGACGGTATGACCGTCTACGACGGAGCTGTAAGGATCCAGGGCAAGGATGGCCGCCAGTTGCACCCCTGGCGCGTTGTCTACCACCGACCTGGTTTCGGGCTCAGTTACACGACGGTTACAGCTGCGGATGGAGTCGGCGCCGCTGACCGGGCGCTGGCTCTGTCCGAGCGACAGCGCTCAGGAGACAGCCGCTCCTAGCCCCGAGTCGTGGCCTGTAGGCCGGATTTGCTCCGGCCGTCCCTGACGGACTTGACGCCGGGTTTTCCCTCATATTCGTCAGGTGAGGGACTTTCTGCGCAACGGCAAGCTGCTGACTCTGATGCTCGGCCACTTGACCGTCGACACCTACGCAGGCGTCATCCCTGTCCTCTACCCAGTCTTGATCGGCCGGTTCCATCTCAACCTGGCCACGGTCGGGCTCGTGAGCCTCGCCTACAGCGGCATGGCGGCCGTGTCCCAGCCTCTGTTCGGCGTCCTGGCTGACCGGTTCGGCACCCGATTCACCGGTTTCGCGCTCTGCTGGACGGCCCTGACCTTCTCGCTGGTCGGCTTCGTGACGACCTTTCCCTTGCTCCTTCTGCTCGCTCTGGCTTCAGGACTTGGATCGGGTGCATTCCATCCGATGGGGGCTCTCGACGTCCGCGCGCTCCTGCCCGGCAGGCGGCGCAGCGCAGGCATGTCGATCTATGTCACGGCAGGCACAGTGGGCGTCGCGATCGGCCCGCTGATCGGGATCCTGCTGTTCGGCGGGCTCGGAATCCATGGAACCGGCGTGTTGATCATCCCGGGCCTCATCACCGGCGGCTACCTCCTATGGCGGATGCGCGGCGCGGTGGTACCAACCCTGAGCTCAGCGCGGCGTATGAACGGATCCGCGACGCGCGTCCCTGTCTTCGCCCTTGCCGTCGTGATTGCGGTGATGATGTCGCGCAGCTGGACGGTCAACGTCTTCCAGGCCTTCACGCCGACGTGGTACAAGCAGCTCGGCTACGGACCCGAGTTCTACGGGCCCCTCGCCACGACGCTGGTTCTCGCCAGCGCGGTCGGCACCGTGGGATGTGGAACGCTCGCCGACCGCTTTGGCCGGAGAACGGTCATCCTCGCGACGCTCGTCCTCAGCGTTCCGGCGATCCTGCTCTACACGGCATTTCCGGGGCCCTGGGCGTTCGCGAGCGCGATCTTGATCGGCTTTCTCGCCGCGTCGACCGCACCCCTCATGCTCTTGATGGCGCAGCAGATGATGGCCGACCGGGCCGGTCTTGCCTCAGGCCTGGTGATGGGCCTCGGCTTTGTCACCGGCGCCGTCGGCATACCCATCAACGGCGCGATCGCCGACTCGATCGGGCTGCAGAAATCCCTGATGACCCATGTCGTGCTCGTCATCGCGACGATCGCGATCGCGTGGTTCCTCCCGAGCGAGGCGGAGATGGAGCGCCACTCGACCAGCCCGGAGGCGCGGCTGGCGCGCCCTGAGACGGGCGCCCCGTGACTATTAGGCGGGCCGCTGGGAACACCACGCCTAGCCTCACATCGTGGCGGCCGGGCCGGATTTACTCCGGCCGTCCCTGACGGACTTGACAGCCACCATCCGTCGCGTGGAGTAGCTTAAATAAAGTCCCTTCGATCTACCGGAATGGGAGCAGCGCCTGCGCGAAGCGCACGCGCGATGCAATCAGCAGGTCCCATCCTCATCGCCGCTTGCGCGCAGGGAAAACCATTCCGGGTCTTCCCTCATATCTCAGCAAAGGGAGTAAAAGTCTCCCCGTGGACCTGACCACCGGGGACCAGATCGAAATCGACGTGCGTGACGACGCGGCGGCGATGACGCGCCTCCTCAGCCTGCCGGCGACGGCTCGCATGGATGCACTCGCTTCGATGCGCGGAATCTCCGCGTTCGACGAAGCACCGATGAAGCTGCTCAAGCAGATCCACGAGCACGGCGACGGTTTTCGAGTCAACGTCGACGACGCGCGCTACCCGGAGGCGCTGCAGAGGCTGATCCAGGCTGACGCCTGGGGCCAGCTTCGTCGCGAGCTGGCGCGCGCGTGGGAGTACCAGCGTTCCGTCCTGCCGGGCATACGTCACCCGGATCGCGTGGAGGTCGTGCTGACGCTCGGCAACCCCGACGATACGATCTTCCTCAAGCGGACGCTCGGCTACTACGGCATGGGCGCGACTCCGGGAAGCATCTGGCTCGTGGCCTGGCCGACCGACTACAACGTCACCCGGATCGGCGCCTGCGGCGTGCACGAGTTCGCCCACAACCTGAGGACCCCGAACGTCGAGACGCAATTCAACCTGGCGGAGTGGGTCATCCAGGAAGGCCTGGCCGAGGTGTTCACGGTCGAGGTCTGCGGCGCCGAAGCCACGGGCGCCTGGTACGCGGGCGTGACCGGGCCGGCTCTAGACGCCGCGTACGACAAGGTCACCGCGGCCTTCGGCACGGGGACCTCGTTCGCCGACTGGACCGGTTACGTGCTCGGCGACGATATCGCCGGGCGGATGGGGCAGAGGCCGGTGGGAGTTCCACACATGGGCGGGTACGCCGTCGGACGGCGAATCGTCGAGCGCTACCTGGAGAAGACCGGTCTCAAGGCCGCGCAGGCGATCGTGCGGCCGGCGGCCGAGATCCTGGCCGGCGCGGGGGTTTCCTCAGGCCGCGGCTGAAGCAGGGGCTGATCGGCCGGGTACGAACAGGCCAACCGAACACGAGACGGCGGCCACGGCAAAAAAGGTCGGCATCAACAGCGAGCTGAAGTCCTGGTTGTAGTTGAGAAAGCTGCCACCGTTGAAGCCCGTCGCCGGCACACCGAACAAACCGAACGACGTGACTGTGATGAGGCCGTAGGATCGGCACGGTGTTGAACCGCAGCGTCTATGGGCTCGCGGGCGGCGAACCGGTATTCCGTCTCCTTGTGTCGCGTTTCTACGCGCGCGTTGCACAGGACGAGGTGCTCCGGGCCCTCTACCCGGAAGAGGACCTGGCCGGTGCGACGGAGCGGCTGACCCTCTTCCTGATCCAGTACTGGGGCGGTCCTTCGACCTACAGCGAGGTTCGCGGCCATCCGCGCCTGCGGCTCCGCCATCAGCCGTTTGCCATCGCGAAGAAGGAACGCGACGCCTGGCTGAGTCACATGACGGCGGCGGTCGAGTCGATGGATTTCGCGCCCGCCGTGCGCAAGGCGCTACTCGATTACTTCGAGACCGCTTCGACCGCCATGATCAATCAGCCGGCTCCGCTTTAGCGGCAGCTGAGGCCGGGGTCGCACCCGCCGGGCTCGCACCAGGGTCCGGCTGCACGAGATCCGGGACCACTGTGCCAATCTCCTCGAGCTCGAGCAACAGCCCGTTTCCGGTCACCTTAGCCCGCCGTAGCGCAGCCCGCAGGCGTGGGATCTCCGCTCGCAGCGGCTGCTCGACCCAGTCGAATGCGATGACGCGCTCGTTGACCTCCCAGAAGAGTCCGTTCTGCATCGATTCCATGCGGTCGAGCGCGGCATCGACGAAGTCGGGCGGCGCGGCCGCGATGCCCTCGACCAGGACGCGCGCGATGTCCTTCTGCTCGGCGGCCATCGCCCAGAAGGTCAGCTTGGCGACCCCTTTGAACATGCCGTTGAGCCCGATCGGTCGCGCGTTCGGGGTGAGGTCGAGCAGGTTTCGAACGAGGAGGCGCGCCAGGCGCATCGAGACCTGTGGGTCGCGAGCCCTCGCCTCGATGGCCAGGTCGGCGACGTCCTCGGCAGCGGCCCCGAGAGTCGCCGGCATGCCCGCTTCTTCGAAGTGGCGGCCGTAGCGGAGAAGGTGGGCAGCAGCCTCCACCGAGAGGTCCGGGCGCCACTCCAGCGCTCCGATCGCGAACCTGCGGTACTCGTTCATGATCCCGGATGCGAAGGTGGGCGCGGTCCGGTTGATGGAAGCCCGCAAGTAGGTGTTGAAGAACCGCATGCAGAGCTCGGCGACCTCTGAGTCACCGGCCTCGATGGCGGCGATGCCCGCGTCGCGAGTGGCCACCGCGATCGCATGAACGGCTTCCTTCCGATGCACCGGCGTGAGACCGACCATGTCGACGAAGCTCGACAAGATGGTGTACGCGAACCAGGTCTGGGCCCGGTTGACCTCGGCCACGATCTGGTCGGACGCGCCCGGCATCTCGACATGGCTGATCTGGAACCAGTCCGGGGCAAAGCCTTTCTTGGCCTTCAGGTAGTCGTCGGCGACGAATCGCCCCAGGACGTCGATCGTGAGGACGCACACGGGCATGTCGCCGAGCTGGATCGAGCCGAACGCGATGTCGGTCACCTGCGCGATGGACGTCATGAGCGCGTCTCGATGCCGGCGCGCGTGGCGGCTGTTGGTGGCTGCTCGCAGCTCTCGCTTGGCGCGCCGCATGATGCTTTCGACGAGGGTCTCGGCCCGCATCACCTCGAAGATGTAGCTGACGTACGGCAGGAGGATGGCGAAGTTGATCAGGGCAAGGACCTCGGCGACGACGACGCTGATCATCGGCGTGTAGTTCGTCTTGACCTCGCTGCGGACCAGGAACGTGTAGAGGATCGAGGCCAGCGCGAAGCTGAGGACCAGCGCGTTCAGAGGATTGCGCGTGAAGATGCCGATGATTCGCGGCGAGTACCTGGACGACGTCGTCTGTATGCCGAACACGACCGCCACGATGACGATGCTCAAAACCACGCCCTCGGCGCCGCCGACCAGGCCGAGGACGCCTCCCGCAGCCGTCGGGTCAGGCGTGAAGAAATCGCGGATCGAGATGTAGTGGATCGCGTCCAGTACGCCGAAGAGCATGAACAGCATCACGGCCACCGAGACGAGAGCTACGCCCGGCAGCGCGGCTGCGATCCAACCGGTGACGGTTCCGCGCTCCGCCTGGCGCGGGCTCGGCTTATGCGTTTCTTCAGTCACTGGACATCCTCATCGGCACGACCATGGCGATCCTAAGCAATTGGCACGAGCCTGGCTACAGTTGGACCGATGATCCGGGCCGTGGTCTTCGATTTCGACGGGCTGATCCTCGACACCGAGGAACCCGTCTACCGATCCTGGCTCGAGGTCTACGAGGCGCACGGCGAGGACCTGCCCTTTGACCGGTGGCTTCAGACCGTCGGATCCACCTCCACCGCATTTCATCCCCAACACCACCTCGAGCAGCGATTGGGACGATCTCTGCCGAAAGAGGTCCTGGAGCGAAGGATCGGCCGCCGCACCGAGATGATCCTCGCCAAAGAAGCGCTGCCCGGCGTCGTGCGGCGCCTCGAGGAGGCGACGGCGATGGGCTTGAAGGTCGGCCTGGCTTCGAGCTCCACAAGCGACTGGGTCGGCGGGCATCTCACCCGCCTGGGCATCTTCGATCGCTTCGACTGCATGCGCTGTCGCGACCAGGTGGCCAACGCCAAGCCCGAGCCAGACCTTTACCTCGCGGTCCTCGAGTGCCTCGGCGTGCCGGCGTCCGAGGCGTTCGCCATCGAAGACTCACCCAACGGGGTGCTCGCCGCGAAGCGCGCCGGCATGCGCTGCGTCGCGATCCCGAACTCGATCACCGCGGGCCTCGACCTCGGCCAGGCCGACGTTCTGTTGCGATCGCTGGCGGAGGTGACGCTGTCGGAGCTGTTGACGATGCTCGGGCCGGCCTGATCCGGACGACCATTTAACCTATCCGCGTGCGCATCGGGGTTCTCACCGGCGGCGGCGACGCGCCCGGGCTCAACGCGGCGATCAGGGCGGTGGCGCGGCGCTCGTTCCAGCTCGGCCACCAGGTCAGCGGCGTCCAGAACGGATGGGCGGGCTTGATCGAGGAAGGATTGATCGAGGAGCTCACCCCTGCCAGCGTGAGGGGCATCCTTCCACTGGGTGGCACCATCCTGGGCACGTCGCGAACCAACCCGTTGAAAGAGAAGGAAGGCATCGCCCGCGTGATCGAGGCGCTGCGACGGAGCGGAATCGACGGGCTTGTTCCCATCGGCGGAGACGACACGCTGAGCGTCGCGGCGGCGCTGCACGAGGCGGGGTTCCCCACCGTCGGGGTCCCGAAGACCATCGACAACGACCTCTCGGTAACGGAGTTCTGCATCGGCTTCGACACCGCTGTCGGGGTCGTAACCGAGGCGCTCGACCGGCTGCACACGACGGCCTCCGCGCACCATCGCGTCATGGTGGTCGAGGTGATGGGCCGTGACGCAGGCTGGGTCGGAATGATGGGGGGCATTGCCGGTGGCGCCGACCTGATCCTCATCCCGGAGTTCGAGGTCACGCTCAAAGAGGTCGTCGCGCATCTTTATCGCCGCCGCGGAGACGGAAAGCTGTTCAGCATCATCGTCGTCGCGGAGGGCGCGAAGGTCCCAGAGCTCGAGGCCGAAGGCGACGGACAGGCCGAGAAGGATGCGTTCGGCCACATCCGGCTCTCGAAGCGCGGAATCGGGGACCTTCTCGCCGGGAACGTCGAACGTGAGACCGGCTTCGAAACGCGCGTGACCGTGCTGGGGCACCTTCAGCGCGGCGGGTCGCCTTCGCCGATCGACAGGATCTGGGCGACTCGACTCGGCGTGGCGGCGGTCGAGCTGATCGTTTCCGGCAAGAGCGGGGTGATCCCGATCCGGCGCAACGGCGACGTCGATATCGTTCCGCTTGCCGACGTGGTCAAGGAAACGCGTCGCGTTCCGAGGGAGCTTTACGAGCTCAGCCGGGTCTTCGAGTAGGTCGAGAGATGGCGGCCCGCAAGAAGAAGATGCTCGAGCTTGCGGGATCAGGCGACGACGGCTCGACCGGGCTGCTTGGTGGTGGTCGAGCCAGCAAGGATGACCCGCGAATCGAAGCCTACGGCACCATCGACGAGGCATCGAGCGCGGTCGGCCTGGCGAAATCTCTGAGCTCGAATGAGAAGGTTCGCTCGATCTGCGAAGAGGTGCAGCGGGGGCTCTACGCGCTGGGCGCCGAGCTGGCCACGAACCCTGGGTCCGGGGCTTCATTCGCACACACAACCGAGGACGCGGTCGAGCGCCTCGATGCGCTGATCGCCGAGCTCGAGCAGTCGGTGACCATGCCGGACGGCTTCATCCTTCCAGGCGCGACGCCCGCCTCGGGAGCGCTTGATCTCGCGCGGGCCGTGACCCGCCGGGCCGAGCGCCGCTGCGTCTCGCTCGAGCGGGCGCACGGACTGGGCAACGAGCAGGCGCGCCGCTGGCTCAACCGGCTCAGCCTCTTGCTCTTCGTGCTCGGGCGATACGAGGAAGCTATCGCCGGGAGCACTGCCGCTCCGGCCAAGACCGCGCCCCGTCATTAGACTTCAGATCAGGTGAGTCCGCTGAACTTCGTGGCTCTCATCGGCGCGGTGCTGCTCGTCCTGTACGTTGGGTTGTCGTACCGGCTGTACCGGCGGGCATTCGTGCCGGACCCGCCCTCTTTCCTCGACGATTTCATGTTCACCCCGTTCGAGTTCCAGGCCGACTATGAAGAGGTCGAGCTAGTCACGGCGGACGGCGTGAGCTTCGGCGCGTGGCACTTCCGGCAGCCCGGCTCGCCTCAGACCGTAATCGTCTCCGGGGGGCACAAGGGGCAGCGCCAGGGTTCCCTCGGAATCTCGGCCGCGCTCTGGCGAAAGGGGTTCAACGTCATCCTCTATTCGTACCGCGGCATGCCCGGCAGCGACCGCGCGCCGATCACCTTCGGCATCAAGGAGGTGCTCGAGCTGCAGGCCGTGATCGCCTTCGCTCGCAAACGCATCGCCGGCGCCAGGATCGGGTTGCTGGGCTACTCGATGGGCGCGGTGGTCTCCCTGCTCGGCGCGGCAGGCGAGCCAGGTGTGGAGGCGCTCGTGCTCGACAGCCCGTTCAGCAACCTGCGCACTCTGCTGATAGAAAACGTGCGCCGGACCGCGAAGCTCCCTGGTTCGCCCTTCGTGTGGATGGCCGGCGTCATGTTCTGGGTGCGCACTCGAAGCCGGATCTCAGACTGCAGCCCCCGGGACGTCCTCACATCGCTCGAGCCTCGTCCTCTGTTCTTCATCCATGGCGGCGCGGACGAGGTGACGTCCGTCAACCACAGCCGGCGTCTTTACGATGCCTACCGGGGACCCCGCGAGATCTGGATCGTGCAGGGCGCTCCTCACACGGGCGCGTACTTCGCGGACCGCCCTCTCTACGTCGAGCGCGTTGCGGGCTTCTTCGCGCGACACCTCGGCCTCGATGTCAGCGGCCACCTCCGCCTGGTGGAAGAAGAAGAAGTCAGCTAGCTGCAACAAATCGCCCCGCGGGCGACAGGAATAGGTGGGACATGCAGCGAGACCATCACGGCGTTCGCGGCCCCATAGCCATTCCGTGGAGAGTGCTCGACAGCAGAATCCCGTTCGCCCAGTAGTGACCGGTCGGGCCGCCTGGAAGCAGGTCGTACGTGCGGTCGCCGGCGTAGGGGACCAGCTCCCAACGCGTGATGGTCGAGCCGTCGAGGTCGTTCCCCGCCGCGAGCGAACCGAGCTGGCGGCCGTCGGCCGTCCGGTGGCCCGGCGACGCCAGCAGGTCGCGCCCGTCGGCTAGCACGAGGTGGACCATCAGGTGACCGGCCGGCACCTCGATGCTTCCCACCTCGAGCACCGGCGCGGCGATTCGCGCGCCGCTGGCGCCTACGGTCCAGACGATCATGCCCGGCTTGATATCCGTCACTCGCACGTTTCCGGCTGGCGTGGCGATCAGAGTCGCGGCGGCCAGGCAAATCGGACAGGGCGGTGCGCCGGTCGGCGTGCGCGAGCTGACGGAGACCACGCCGTCCACGCGGACCGTGCCGACCACCATCAGGTACGAGGCGGCGCCCGACTTCGACAGGACGCGGTAGGAAAACGAGTAATCGCTCCCGGTTTGATTGAGGGTCAGAGCGTTGAGCAGCTTCCAGGCGCGGTAGAGGACCAGCTTCTCCGCATCGGTGAGGTCCCCGGACGTGAGGTGCTCGTGCGCGACGATGCCGGCGTAGACCTCGGCGTCCGCGCGTATCACGGGGTACTTGGCGATCGCGCTCGCCTGCTCACCACCGGCTCGGGCCAGAGGATAGAAGTCCGGGTCGCAGTAAACGGGCGCGCCCACCGCGTCGAGAACCGCGAACTTGAGCTGGGTCGCGCCGAGAGGCGATCCGGCTGGGGCGGGCGTGGGGGCCGATCCGCAGGCAAGTGCGACGACCGCGATGAGGGCGGCGAGGGCGAGTCTCATGCTTATCTGATTACACGCTCTCGGCCGGCAGAGGTAACGCTGCGGAACCAAATGCACCCCTCACGCGTATTCAAATGAGATGGCTCACTCCCATGACGAACCTATAATCGCGGGCGTGGGGGCAACCGACGCCGTAACTCGCGTCGCGGACGCCTTCATGGCCAACGTCAGCCGAGCGATCGTCAACAAGGAAGACGAGATCCGGCTCTGCCTCGTCACCCTGCTCTGCGAAGGCCACCTCTTGATCGAGGACGTGCCCGGCGTCGGCAAGACGATGCTCGCCAAAGCGCTCGCCCGCTCGCTCGACTGCACCTTTCGGCGCATACAGTTCACGCCGGACCTACTTCCGTCGGACGTGACCGGCGTGCGCGCTTTCAACCAGAAGCTCAACGACTTCGAGTTCCGGCCGGGCCCGGTGTTCGCCCAGATCCTGCTCGCGGACGAAATCAACCGCGCGAGCCCCAAGACCCAGGCCGCGCTGCTCGAGTCGATGGAGGAGCGCCAGGTCACGGTCGACGGCGAGACGCATCCGTTGCCCAAGCCCTTCATGGTGATGGCGACGCAGAACCCGGTCGAGTACTCGGGCACGTTTCCGCTGCCCGAAGCTCAGCTCGACCGGTTCCTGATGAAGGTGCGGCTCGGCTACCTGTCCGAGAAGGAGGAGGCCAACCTCCTCAACCAGCACAAGGTCGAGTCTCCAATGCTCGAGCTGCAGCCGGTCGTCTCGCCCAACGAGCTGAAGGCGGCGCAGAGCGCGGTGCGCGACGTGTTCGTGAAGCCAGAGCTACGCGAGTACATCGCCCGCCTCGTCGGCCGGACTCGCGGCAACCCGGAAGTCGCCCTCGGGGCGAGCACGCGAGGCACGCTGAACCTGTTCCACGCCAGCCAGGCGCTGGCGGCAGTGCAGGGTCGGAGCTACGTGCTGCCCGATGACATCAAGACGCTCGCCGAGCCGGTCCTGGCCCACCGCATCATCCTTCGGCCCAACGCGGAGATGCAGGGTCAGAGCGCGGGCAAGCTCGTCGCCGGGTTGCTCGAGCGCGAGCACGTTCCCCAGATGGCATACGACGGATAATCCCTACTAGGGGCTCATGAGCAAGGTCGCCCTCGCCGCAGCCCTGGGTCTACTGCTCTTCTTCACGTACCTCACCGCGGTCCGGCCCGCTTACGCGTTTGCATACGCGCTATGCCTTCTCTTCGTGGTCGCATGGGCCTGGCCGCGGATCGCGATTCGCGGCATGACCTTGACGCGCCGGCTCGATCCCGGCACGCCGACGGTGGGCGAGTCGTTCGAGGAAGCGATCGAGGTTCGGCGCCAGGGCTGGGTGCCGGCGCCGTGGGTCGAGGTCCGCGACCTCAGCCAGATCCCCGACTACCAACCCGGCCGCGTCATCTCGGTCAGTGGCGACATCGTCAAGTGGAAGTCTCGAGGCGTTTATCGACGGCGTGGCTGGATGGCCTTCGGACCCACCTCGCTCCGGGTGCGCGAGCCATTCGGCCTCTTCGACAAAGAGCTGAAGCTGAATCAGAGGACTTCGATCCTCGTCTACCCCCGGGTCCGGCCCATTCCCGACCTTCTGACCCCGAGCGCCCAGCAAGTGGGCAACTCGCCCAGCTTCGGCGCGTGGGCCGACTACCCCCCCGAGACGGGCGGAGTCCGGGACTACACGACCGGCGACAGCTTCGGCCGCATCCACTGGGCGCTGTCGGCACGCCACGGGAGGCTGATGTCCAAGACTTTCGAGCAGCCGCTGACGACCGACCTCTGGATCCTCCTCGACCTCGACCGCAACGTGCACACCGGCGAGGGGGAGGAGTCGACGGTCGAGTACGCGGTGAGCCTCGCCGCGTCGATGGCGTCGCAGGTCCACAGCCGAGGCCGGCAGGTGGGACTCATCGCCAACGACTCGAAAGGCACGATCCTCGAGCCGCACCGCGCGGTCCGGCAGGACCGGCTCATCCTGGATTATCTCGCGGTCGCCCAGGCCGACGGCCGCACGCCGCTGACCCAGACGCTTGCTTGGGACAAGATCCGCCGGCTGCCTCGCCGAGCCATCGCCGTCATCACCCCGAGCGCCGACCCCGCGTGGGTCCGCCTGCTGCAGTCGGTGCGCGGACGCCGCTCGACGATGATCGTCTTCTACCTGGACGTCGGCAGCTTCGGCGGCCCCGACCAGAATCCCAGCTTTGATCTCGGCCAGGACGTGGACCTGTACGTGGTGCGACGCGGCGACGATTTCGCGCGCCTGGTGAGGACGAGAGATGCAATCCGCATCGCCTAGCACCCGCTTCACGCTGGCGCCGGAGCAGCTGTGGGGCCGCGCGCGCTCATCGATGGGAGGCGGCGTGCTGTGGTCGGCGCTGATGGTCTTCCTGCTGACCTATGCCATCGCGCGCTCGACAGCCACGGCCGCCTGGGTCGCCGGGATCGACGTGATCCCCGCCATCGCGCTCGGCGGCGCGCTGCTGATGGCCGTCCTGGCAGTGCTTCCGGTTCCGTGGCCGGCCGGCCTGGGGGTCGGAATGGTTCTCGGCCCGGTCGTGGCCGCGACGCAGGCCTGGCCCGCCATTCACGCGCAGCATGCCTCTGACGTCCTGGGCTTTGGGCTGATCAAGGTTTGGTGGAACCGCATCGCGGACGGCTCGGCCTCGAGCGATCCGTCCTTTTACCTGTTCCTCATCTGTTGGCTGATGTGGATCACCGGGGCGTGGCTGAGCTGGTGCGTCGTCCGCTGGCGCAAGCCGATGCTCGGTCTGATTCCCGGCGCAGCCGCCTTCGCGACCAACCTGCTCAACTACCCGCAAAACCAGAACGGCTACACGCTGAGCATCCTCGTCCTGACGCTGGCACTTCTTCTGTGGACCAACTACACCGGGTCGATCGCGAGCGCAAACCGCGCCCACGTCAAGCTGACCGGCGACGCTCGGTGGGACTTCTGGGAAAGCGGCCTCGTCGCCATGGCGGCGCTGATCGTGCTCGGGATCATGCTGCCCCCGCTGTCCACCGTAGACCGGACTGTGGACGTCGAGTCGAATCTGTTCTCGAACTGGGCTCTGCTCCAGCAGAGGCTCAGTCATCCGGGAGTCGTGGGGATCGGACCGTCCGGCTCCGGTACAACCGGCTTCTCAACCGACGTCCCACTTGGCGGTCCGCTCACGCGGACGCGCGACCCGGTCTTCACCTACACGAAGATCGGCGATTACGCGAGCGTGATGTACTTTCGCGGGGTGGACGAAACGGCCACAGTCGGCGGCGAGTGGCGATATCCGGCGACTCCCGGACTGCGGCGTTCGGTTCCCAAGAACCAGGTCCCAGACTATGCCGAGGCCTACCAGAAGCTGGCTGTGGCGGGTGTGGCCGTCAAGATGCTTCGCCCTCCGATCGGCAATGCGGACATCATTTTCTATCCCGGGCAGCTGTACCGCGCCGACCGCGCCACAATTGCGACACAGGTGGTGCTGCCGATCACTCAGATCGGCAACCTGGACTCCATCGACCGGCTTTCATCGGTCGAGCCGCCGACCTCGGCCGGCACCTACCGCGTAACAGTTGAGTACTCCAGTGCCACGGACGCGGAGCTGCAGGCGGCGGGAACCAGTTATCCGGACTGGCTTCAGCAGTTCGCGACCCTACCGGCGAGCGGATACCGCCCCGGCAATGTGTTGAGGAAGATCCATGACCTCGCCGTCAAGATCGTGACCGAGGCCGGGGCGACAAACCCATATGACGAGGCGACCGCGATTCAAAACTACCTGCGCGACCCGCAGTACTTCACCTACACGCTGACGCCGCCGGCCACTCCGCCGGGCGTGGATCCTATCGATTTCTTCCTCTTCACGTCACATCGGGCGTACTGCGAGTTCTTCGCGTCCGCGATGGGCGACATGCTGCGCTCGCTGGGCATCCCCACACGCCTTGTCAACGGGTTCGGGCCCGGCACCTTCGACACCACCACCAACAGCTTCGTCGTGCGGGGCGAGGACGCCCACACCTGGGTCGAGTCGTACTTCCCGACCTACGGATGGATCCCGTTCGAACCGACGCCCGACATCAGTGGCGGCTACGAGCCGATTCCTCGTGGATCCCAGGGCCAGGCCCTCTGTCTGCGTGACGAGAACTGTGACCCCAACGCGCCGGCATCGACAGGCGGCTCACTTCCGACACCGAGCGCACTGCCGCCCGGCTTCCGCGAGCCCATCAACCCAGGTTCGGGTTCGGGGAACTTCGCCTTGCGGGTTCCAGACGCCGCAACGGTGACCACGATCCTCGGCGTGCTGCTCGCGCTGATCCTGTTCTTGGCGGCCGGGGTGGCCCGGTACCTGCGTCCGCGCACGGTGATGGGCGTCTGGAAGCGGATGCTCGCGCTTTCTGAGCTGGCCGGCGCCAAACGCCGGTCCGGAGAGACTCCCCTGGAGCTCGGCCGGCGCCTCCAACGCAGCTTCCCCGAAGCGTCTGAGCCGCTCAGCGCGCTGGCGGGCGGCTTCATGGTCGCCGCCTACGCGCCAGAGGAGATCGCGGAGTCGTCCCGCCCCTCCGTGATGGAGGCCTGGAGCGCGCTTCGCCCGCTGCTCGTGCGCCGGGTCCTGGCCCGGCTGCGACCGAACAGGGTGTAGCCGGGCCCCGACAGCCTCTCGGCGAAGCCTCGGAGTCGGTGGGGATCTAACCTTTAGAGCGTGGGTGAGATCGCGATCGCGGGGCGGACCTACCCGCCGGTGACCTTCCAGATCGATGCAGAGCGCGCGGCGTCGTTCGCGAGGGCGATCGGAGCCGATCCCGGGGCCGGCGTTCCGCCCACCTTCGCGGCCGTGTACTCGCTCGGCGTGACCGCACCGCAGCTCTTCGGCGATGAGGAGGCCGCGGTTGATTTCGCCCGGCTGCTGCACGCCGAGCAGGAGTTCACCTGGTCGCGTCACCCGCGGCCGGATGAGACGGTCACGTCGCAGGGACACGTGGCCTCTGACATAAGCCGCCGCGGAATGCGATTCGTCACGTTTGAAACCGAGACCACTGACGGGGCCGGCAAGCCGCTATGCCGGTCGAAAGCGCTCTTCGTGATCCGCTCGTGACGCAGCGTTCCGTCACGTTCACCAAAGAGCAGATTGCCGGGTACGCCGAGGCGTCGGGTGATCGCAACCCGATTCACCTGGATGACGATTTTGCCCGGACGGTCGGGCTGCCAGGCATCATCGCCCACGGGATGCTCCAGATGGGATTGATGGCGACGGTGGCGGCCGACGCCGCGGGCCGCCCGGACAGAATCCGGCGCCTTTACTGCCGCTTCGCCGGCATGGTCGTCCCCGGAGACACGGTGACGTTCACGGCCGAGCCCGCAGGGACAGGCAGGCTCGAGCTGCGGGCGCTCAACCAGCGGGGCGAGCCGGTGCTGACCAAGTCCATTGCGGAGGTCGACTGATGCCGCTTGATTTCTCGCTGACACCGGAACAGGAAGCGATCCGCGATCTGGCCCACGAGTTCGCCGAGAGGGAGATGCGCCCTGTGGCCGCCCACTTCGACGAGACGGAGGAGTTTCCATACGAGGTCGTCAAGAAGGCGCACAAGCTCGGCCTGAGCCCGGCCGGTTTCCTGCCGGAGGAATATGGCGGCCAGGGCCTGGACTTCTTGACCGAGCTCATCCTCAACGAGGAGCTGAGCTGGGGCTGCGCCGGGATCGGCGTCTGCATCCAGTCGATGGGCCTGGCCATTGCGGGCATCCGTGCGAGCGGCACCGACGAGCAGAAGAAGCGCTGGCTGCCGGAGTTCACCAACCCGGACAAGCTTGTCCTCGGCGGCCTCGGCCTGACCGAGCCTGACTCGGGCTCCGACGCGCTGGCGATGAAAACGCGTGCCACCCGCGTCAGCGACGGGTACGTCCTGAACGGCACCAAGCAGTTCTGCACGAATGGCGGGATCGCCGACTACCACGTCATCTATGCCAACACCGACCCGTCGAAGGGGCCTGCCGGCATCGCGTCGTTTCTCGTGCCGAAGGACACGCCTGGCCTTCGCATGGGTCGCAAAGAGCAGAAGCTCGGCGTCCGCGCGAGCCATACAGCGCAGGTGATTCTCGAGGACTGCCACATCCCGCTGGACCACCGCTTGGGGGGTGAGCCGGATGCCGAAAACGCCGGTCCAGGGGCGCTCGGCGCGCTGATGACGCTCGAGGCGACGCGGCCTGGAGTGGCCGCCGGCGCCCTGGGCATCGCGCGCGCCGCCTACGAGTTCGCGCTCGATTACGCGCAGGATCGCAAGCAGTTCGGCAAGCCGCTGTGGCAGCACGAAGCGATCGGATTCAAGCTCGCCGACATGGCGATGAAGATCGACGCCGCGCGCCTCCTCATCTGGCGCGCGGGCTGGATGGCGACTCAGAACGTGCCATTCGCCCGCGCCGAGGGTTCGATGGCGAAGTGCTTTGCCGGCGACGTCGCCATGGAGGTGACGACCGATGCGATCCAGGTCCTGGGCGGTTATGGCTACATCAAGGAGTACCCGGTCGAGAAGTGGTTTCGCGACGCCAAGATCTACCAGATCTGGGAAGGCACGGCGGAGATCCAGCGTCTTGTCATCTCTCGCGCGATCGCGGGATCGCGCGGCACCATTCATTTGAGGGGGTAGATACGAGTGTTTGATCTAACTGGAAGAGTCGCTGTCATCACCGGAGCGTCGCGCGGCCTCGGCCGGCAGGACGCGCTCACGCTCGCGCGCCAGGGAGCGGACGTGGTCATCACCGACGTCCTGGTCGAGGACGACCCCGACCTGCAGAAGACCGCCGAAGCGCAGGGCAGCATGCTGGCGCAGGTGGCTGTGGCGCAAGGTTGGGTTCATTCCAACAGCACCGCCGAAGAGATCCGAAAGATGGGCCGCAAGTCACTCGCGATCAAGATGGACGTGACCAACCGCGAGCAGGTCCGCGACGTCTTCAAGAAGGTCAGGGAGCAGTTCGGCAAGATCGACATCCTCATCAACAACGCGGCGACCCTGGACCACGCGGCGCAGATCCCAAACCAGTCTTACGAGTTGTGGGACCGGGACGTGAGGGTCAACCTGACGGGCGCGTTCAACTGCACCAAAGAGGTGTGGCCCTATCTCGTCGAGAACAAGTGGGGCCGCCTGGTCTTCATGTCGTCGATCGCTGGCACCCTCGGGGGCTTCGGCCAGGCGAGCTACTCGTCCACCAAAGCGGCGCTCATCGGCCTCGCAAAGACGGCCGCGCTCGAAGGCGGGCGGCACAACATCACCTCCAACGCGATCGCGCCGGGGATCATCGAATCCGAGGCAGGCAAGGCGGCGGCCGACAGCAACCCGCTGTACGAGCGCTTCCGGGCTCGCACCGTGTTCAAGCGGTTCGGGCAGCCGGAGGACATCGCGAACACGATCGCGTTCCTGTGCTCGAACGAGGCCGGCTATATCACCGGCGCCGTGATCGAGGTGGCCGGCGGCATTCCACTGTTCACCGCCTGATGGGCGAGTTCGTCGACGTCCGGCGCGAGGGGGCCGTCGCGCGAGTCGTCATGCATCGCAATGGCCTCAACGCGATCGCCGAGGAGTTGATGGAGCAGGTCGCGGCCGCCTTCGACGAGCTTGGCGACGACCCGTCCGTGCGAGTAGTCGTGCTTGCATCCGACTACGAGAAGTACTTCAGCGTCGGCGCTGACCTGGGCATGCTGGGCAGCATCGATCGGAGCTCGCCCGACGCAGCCGGTCAGATCAGCGCATTCATGAAGCGCATGAACAACCATTTCTCCGCTGTCGAGCGTTGTCCCAAGCCGGTGATCGCGGCGATCAACGGTCACGCTCTTGGCGGTGGAAGCGAGCTCACGCTGTGCTGTGACTACCGCGTCATGGTCGAGGACGGGCGGTCGCGGATCGGCCAGACCGAGTCATCGCTTGGGATCATCCCGGGCGCCGGCGGCACGCAGCGCCTGCCCCGACTGATCGGAAAAGCGAAAGCGTTGCGCTACATGATCGAGTCGACACGGCTGTCCGCGCACGAGGCCGCCGCGGTGGGGTGGGTTGACATCGCCGCCGCACCCATCGATTACCAGGCCGCTGTAGACGGGCTGGCGGCGAAGCTGGCCAAGGCAGCGACTTTTGCGATCGCCATGATCAAGGACGCCGTGCGACTGGGCTACGATCTGCCGCTTGACGAGGCGCTGGACATCGAGGCACGCAACTTTGCGCGGGTGGCTTTGAGCGACGATGCCGCGATCGGCATCATGTCCTTCCTGTCGAAGCAAGAGCCGGAGTTCACCGGCGCCTGACCTGTCGATTTCCCCGCCTGCCGTTCGTCATGTGAATGAAGCGGCTCTCGAGACCGCCCTGAATGGAGATTTGAAATGAAGTACGTCCTGATGTTCGCGGACCGTGTCGAAGACCAGAAGATGTGGGAGAAGCTGCCGCAGGACCAGATGCAAGCGGCCTACGAGCAGATCAACAAGTGGTTCGATGAGCACAGCCGGTCCGGCAAGATCGTCGGAGGCGAGGAGCTCCGCGGACCGAGCAGCTCGACGACCGTCCGCTTCAAGAACGGCAAGCCGATCGTCACCGACGGACCGTACATAGAGGCCAAAGAGATCGTGGGTGGGTTCGCGATCGTCGACGTCAAGGACCTGGACGAGGCACTCGCGATGGCCAAGACCTGGCCCGGCGGCGGCGAAGGCCGGATCGTCGAAGTGCGGCCCGTGGTCGAGCGCTAGGACGCCAGACAAGACGCAGGAAGCCACGGATGCCGCCGTCGCCGCGGTCTTCCGCGAGGAGGCCGGGCGGCTGACGGCGGCGCTGGTCCGCGTGCTGGGCGACTTCGACCTTGCGGAGGAGGTCGTCCAGGACAGCCTCGTGGTGGCGTTGGAGAAATGGCCGGAACAGGGCATCCCCGACAACCCGGGAGCGTGGTTGATGACCACAGCGCGGCGCCGGGCCATCGACATCTTGCGCCGCGACAAGAGATATCGAGAGAAGCTCGCCCTTCTGGAGCGCTCTCCGATGGCGCCTGAGCCGGCTGAGGCCGATGACCGCCTGAGGCTGATCTTCACGTGCTGCCACCCGGCGCTTTCGCAGGAAGCCCAGGTGGCCCTGACCCTCCGGGCAGTCGCCGGCTTCACCACGACGGAGATCGCAAGCGCATTCCTGCTGACGGAGACGACGGTGGCGCAGCGCATCGTCCGCGCCAAGCGGAAGATCGTCGATGCGCATATCCCTTACCGAATGCCGGACGAGACCGAGCTGGCGGGGCGCCTCGATGGAGTCCTGTCAGTTCTGTACCTCATGTTCAACGAGGGTTATTTGAGTCGCGGCACGCAGGTGGCGATGCGCCGCGACCTTGCCGATGACGCTTTATGGCTCACGAGATTGGTCGCCAGGCTCATGCCCGACCAGCCTGAGGTCCTGGGCCTGCTCGCGCTCATGACGCTCAACCTGGCGCGTTCGAGGGCACGGTTCGACGAAGCGGGCGAGATGGTGCTGCTTCCCGACCAGGACAGGACTCTTTGGGATGTCGCATCGATCGCCGAGGGCATCCATCTGCTGGAACGGGCAGGAGCCATGCGGGCCACGGGTGCGTATCAGATCCAGGGTGCGATCGCCGCGCTGCACTCCGAGGCGCGGTCGTGGGACGAGACGGACTGGCACCAGATCGTCGTGCTCTACGAAACCCTGATGCGGATCGCGGACAGCCCGGTCGTCAGGCTGAACCGCGCGGTCGCCCTCAGCCATTTCGCCGGCCCCGAGATCGCGCTTGGAGAGGTCAACGACCTGGCCATCTCGCTGGAGGGCTACCACCTGTTCCACGCGGCCCGGGCTGATCTCCTCGACCGTGCCGGCGAACCCGCGCTTGCCCGCGAAGCCCGGCTGCGCGCGCTGGAGCTCTGCCAGAATCCGGCCGAACGGTCGCTGCTGCAGCGCAAGCTCGGCGACCAATCCGGACCCTAGCTGGAAGCGACCATCCCGAGCTGCGCCGACCGTCTCCGCACGAGCTCGATGACAGCGTCGACGCGCTTGGGGTCGGCTCCGAGGCATCGGATGACCAGCTCCTTGGTCTCGAAGTTCGGATAGGAGCCCACCGAGACGTCGGGATAGCTTTCCTCGAGCTCTTTCATCAGCGGGTAGAAGCGCGCCTCCACGGCAAACGTGAAACGAAGCTCGCGCACGGTCGCGGCGGAGCCTTCCGAGAGAAATTGAGGTTCCAGCTCCTCGGTGAAGATGGCCTTCATCTCCAGCGGTACACCCGGGAGCACGAAGAGCTGCTTCCCATTGGTCTCGTACACGACCCCGGGGGCCATGCCTCGGCGGTTCTTGAAGACGTGGGCGGGGCCGGCCGGGATGCGCGCCATGCGGAGGTTCCCCTCCGTGACCACGGGCGAATCGAGCAATCCCGCCTCGTGCATGCGCTGAACACGGCGCTCGATGCGAGCGCGCGTCTCGTCCCACACGATCAGCTCTCGTCCGAGCGCCTCCGCCAGCGCGGGGAAGGTGCGGTCGTCGGGGGTGGGTCCGAGCCCACCCGAGCAAAAAACGTGCGTGACCTCGTCGTCGGCCAGCTCCCGGCTGATCTGCTCGACGATCTCTTGCGGCCGGTCGCGGATGGCGCTGATTCGCTTGACCGGGAAGCCCAGCAGCCGCAACCGTTCAGCCAGCCAGTGAGAGTTGGTGTCGAGAGTGAAGCCGCCGACCAGCTCGTCGCCGATCGCCACGATGCTCGATGCTGCCACCCTTGCTAGCTTAAGCCCGTCACCCCGACCTCCCTTTTTGAAAGCGCCCCGCGCGCGCCCGGCGCCGAGGGGGAGCGATCAGTGAGTCCCATCCTCATCGCGCTTGCGCGCAGGGAGATACTCTCGAGTGAGTGGAGCGCTTGCATGGAGTCGTTCACGGCGACGTGCAGGGAGTCGGTTTTCGGTACTTCCTGATGCGCGAGGCTCAGCGGCTGGGCCTGCGGGGCTGGGTGCGCAACCGCGACGACGGAACGGTGGAGTTCGTGGCCGAAGGAAGTCGCGCGGACCTGGAACGGCTGAAGCAGGTAGCCGAGCAGGGCCCGGGCATGGCGCGCGTGGAAAGTGTGGACGGCCGGTGGTCGGCGGCCGCGGGGAACCTGGACCGCTTCGATTTGACGGGCTAGAGCAGCCCGACTCCGTCCCTACAATTCCTCTGGCTTGATCGAAGTCCAGGGGCTGACCCGGTACTACGCCGATCGCCCCGCGATCCAGGACCTCACCTTCTCCGTGCCGCGCGGCCAGGTGCTCGGGTTCCTCGGACCCAACGGCGCGGGCAAATCGACCACGATGCGAATCCTGACCGGGTACCTCGGGCCGAGCGCCGGCGCGGCGACCGTGGCCGGCTTCGACCTGGTCGACCATTCGCTGGAGGCGCGGCGCCACATCGGCTACCTGCCCGAGACCACGCCTCTCTACAAGGAGATGCGCGTCGCGGGCTTCCTCCACATGCTGTGCCGGCTCCGCGGCGTGCCTGCGGCGAAGCGACGAGCGCGTGTGGATGCGGCGATCGAGGCGTGCGGCCTGTCCGACCGGCGCAACGAGGTAATCGGGCGGCTCTCGCGAGGCCTTCGCCAGCGTGTCGGGCTCGCGCAGGCGATCGTTCACGACCCTGAGGTGTTGATCCTCGACGAGCCGACCGCGGGCCTGGACCCGGCCCAGACGCGCGAGACGCGGGAGCTCATCACCAGGCTCGGCCGCGACCACACCGTGGTGCTGTCGAGCCACATCCTGCCGGAGGTTTCCGCCACGTGCGACAGGGTGCTGATCATCAACCACGGAAGGTTGGTCGCAGACGACACTCCTGCGAACCTGGCCCGGAGCGTAGCCGGCGCCGAGGGCGTAGAGATCGAGATGGTCCTGCAGGGCGACCGTGGCGAGATCGAGCGCCGGATCGGCGCGGTGCCCGGCGTCGAGAAGGTGGCGATCAGCCCTGCCGGCGAAGGCGATTGGCGTGTGGTGGTGAAGGCGGCCAAAGCGGACCTGCGCGACGAGCTCGCTCGCGCCGCGCTGGGGGCGGGTTTTGGCTTGCGCCAGCTGCAAGCGCGAACCCTGAGCCTGGAAGACGTGTTCATGCACCTCACGACCGAAGAGCCCGAGTGATCCGCGCAGCGACCATCGCGCGTCGCGACCTGACGGCGCTCTTCGTCTCACCGGCGGGTTGGGTGGTGGCCGCGCTGTTCATCCTGTTGAGCTCGGCGTTCGGGTTCGTGGTCCCAGTCCTTGCCGGCCAGGCCGCGACCATGGATGGCGTCTTCGGCGTGATCACCAGCTTCTTGCTTCCAGTCCTGATCCCGGTCCTCACCATGCGCTCGTTCGCCGAGGAGCGCAGCGACGGGACGCTCGAGCTGCTGCTCACATCCCCCGTTCGCGACTGGGAGGTGGCGGCCGGCAAGTGGCTGGCAGCCTTCACCTTCTACGTCCTGCTGCTCGCCGGGACGGTCGTGTACGTCGGGCTGCTTGCTTTCTACGTGCCGGGTCACCTGGCCACGCTGGATCTCGGGCTGATCGCGGCGACCTACATCGGGTTGCTGCTGGCCGGCGCCGCCGCCGTGGCAGTCGGCGTCTTCGCATCGAGCCTCACGCAGAACCAGATCGTGTCGTTCTTTCTCGCCCTTGCCATCCTGCTGCTCACCTGGTACGCGGGCACGCTGCTGGGTTTCTTCACCAGGCCTCCGGTCAACGCGCTGTTCCAGTACGCCGGCGG